>OBNU01000067.1_pt1 | contig 16065 bp, 16 predicted proteins | sample 1494211 | NCBI WGS metagenome assembly OBNU01 (sample SAMEA3275559, study PRJEB22092) | marine metagenome | biome: ENVO:01000252 "freshwater lake biome"; feature: ENVO:00002042 "surface water"; material: ENVO:00000021 "freshwater lake" | collected 2014-06-21T10:00:00+00 | depth 2 m | reverse complement strand
GAATTGAGTCGCGAAACGCCAATTGATCTTCGGTAAAAGTAAAATCCATAAAGTCTCTCTATACCGCCTTACTTGCGGGGCATACCGAGCATGCGCTCAGCAATAATATTGCGTTGAATTTCGTTAGTGCCGGCGTAAATGGGGCCTGACTGCGCGAATAGAAAGCCGTCTAACCAGGCGCCAAGATCAGAGGTATCCATCTCACCATCGGGCTCGACCTCGGCGCGCGCACCAAGCAAACTCAATGCCGTTTCATGAATCCGAATATCGAGTTCAGACCAGAAGATTTTGTTACACGACGACTCTGCTCCAATCTTGCCCCCAGCAACGAGTCGGGAAGCCGTCTGATAGGTCGATAGCGCATAGGCCTCTGCATCCATGTAACAACGCACGACGGAATCTTCGATCGAAAGGTCGAGAATGTCGTTGCGACGCTGCCGATACAGCTCAACTAGTCGCTTTGATGCCTGCTGGAATCGAGCCGGTGAACGCAGCATCAAACCGCGCTCAAAACCCGCGGTGGCCATAGCAATATTCCAGCCCTCGCCCTCGCCCCCCAACAAATTGAAATCGGAGACACGAACATTATCAAAAAAGATTTCGGCGAAGCCTGGCAGACCATTCAGCTGATCGATGGGCCGAACTGTGACGCCTGGTGCATCTAGAGGTACTAAGATAAACGAGAGCCCGTGATGACGACTCGAGTCAGGGTCTGTGCGAAACAAGCCAAAAGCATAATCAGCATACACGGCTCGGGTAGACCAAATCTTTTGGCCATTGATGACAAACTCGTTACCCTCTCGATCAGCCCGACATCGAATCGCGGCCATATCTGAACCCGCGTTGGGCTCAGACCACGCCTGCGCCCAGATCTCTTCACCGCTCGCCATTGCTGAAATAAAGCGTGCTTTTTGCGCCTCGGTGCCGTACTCCATTAGCGTTGGGCCCAGCAAAAAAATCCCGTTCTGATTCACCCGCAAGGGTGCGCCAGCTCGATAATATTCTTCTTCAAATATCAGCCATTCAATGAGATCACAGGCTCGTCCGCCAAACTCTTTGGGCCACGTCACCATCCCCCAATTGCCGGCCGCGAGGGTTTTCTCCCATTGCCGATGCTGTTCAAAACCCTCTGGGGTATCAAACGATTGCAACTTGTGTGCTGGCACATGTGCACCCAGCCAAGCCCTGACTTCCTCTCTAAACTGGGTCTGGCTCGGGGTATATAATAAATCCATTCCAATCTGCCTCGCTCTTAACCGTCTTTCTTGTTTTCACGCGCCATTGCTTTGGCATCATAGCCGCCCAGTTTGTCGCCCGAGACTAAATCGTTATGTGCGTGCGTAAAGTGATGCCACGCAAAGGCAGCGTCCATTCCCGTTCGCTTCCCCTGTAAATCTTCTACATGATTGATCACTTGCTTGGTCAGGGCCAAGCCAAGTCGCGGCATCTGCCCGACTCTTTGAGCGAGGGCTTTCACATCCGCCGCCAAGGTCTCGCGAGTGGAAATTCGATTGACCATGCCCATTTGATAAGCGCGCTCAGCCGACATTTTTTCACCCGTAAACAAGAACTCTTTGGCGATGCGCGCATTCAACTCAAAAGGATGCGCGAAGTACTCAACGCCGGGAATACCCATACGCACCACAGGATCAGAAAAATAGGCGTCATCGGTTGCCACAATCAAATCGCAAACCCAAGCCAGCATGAGGCCGCCAGCGATGCAGGCCCCTTGCACAGCAGCAATGGTGGGCTTGGGGATTTCACGCCAGCGTCGACACATACCCAAATAAGCCTCGGCCTCGCGCACGTATAAGTATTCCCCGCCTTCTTTATTAGCGTGGTCATACCACATAGTGACTCGATCTTGACTGAGGTGCACATCGCGCCCGGGGGTGCCGATATCATGCCCCGCTGAGAAATGCTTTCCCTCGCCTCGCAACACAATGACTTTAACGCCATCATCAGCGACCGCTCGTTTAAAAGCGGCGTCTAATTCATACGTCATCTTGCCGTTTTGGGCATTGTGAAATTGAGGCCGATTCATGGTGACGTAAGCCACACCCTCGTCTACTTCATAGTTAACGGTTGGGGCTTCGTAATCAAATTCAGGCGTATCTGGTGCGTCTGACATAACAGCTCCTTGATGCTCAGCGTGGGTCGCCGGGAGGATTATCTTTAATCTGCTTCGACCTTACATTCAAAGGATCAAGGTCTGCAATGATCTCGAGCTGCTGCACTGTCGGCGCCGACGTCACGTCTATCGAATCACTGACCGCGAGATCGAACCCGGTATTGTCTCGCACCTGCTCTAGCGTGACACCTGGGTGCAGGCTTACCACACGCATTTGGTGATTCGGACCCTGAAAATCCATAACGCATAAATCCGTGATCACAGAGCGAATATCGATGTCATCCAAACAATAGCCTTTTGGCAATCTGCTTGGGTTGTAACCAATTGATCCAACCACATCGCACTCTCCAGACACGAATACTCGGGTCGAATGCTTGGGCACAAAGAACGAGTTGGGATGAGAAATTGAATTACCGGGGAATCCACGCATGCCCAGAAGTTGAACTTTAGGCTGCTGATAAGTACCCCCAAGGGCAGATATATTCGCTTGACCAAATCGATCGATCTGACTGGGACCCACCATGGCGTGTCTTTTACCACTCCAAAGGTTGTCGAATACTTTTTGAAAGCCAAACCACGTCTCGTTAGCCTGATCCCGGTGACTCTTCATGCCGGATATTGGGTTAGGTTGTGACACGATAAATGACTGGCTATCGGTCATCATCAAATCGGGGTTGGTCGTCCGCATCGACAAACTCGCCGCTAGCCGAGGTAATACGCCGATTCCAGTCGCCAGAACTTCTCCCTCATCATCGAAAACACGCGATGCTGCAACGACCATTAATTCGGCGAGGCTATAACTCGATGCCGATTCACCCATCATTGTTTCTCCTTAATAGACCGGCAAAGGTAATGAGAGGATCGCGTCTAGGCCACCCATGCTTTGCTGATAGTCTTGTTCAGTTTGGCCGACCACAAACTGCGCCAAATAGTCGCTGAATTGACCAGCTGAGAGCGCCTCGCCATAGGCTTTAAAATGGTTCACATCAAAACCGTACAGTGGGTCAGATGAACTTGGATGAGCGCCACCCGGCAGGTGCACCACAGTCTGAGTCTGGGCCCGCTCCCAAAACACAGATCGAGCGATTTCCGGGCTCGCGAAATGATCGGCATCCACCAGCTCGTCGCAGGAGACGATGGTCTGTTGTGCTGCTCGCGCAAACAAATCGTCCATATACAAGTCCGGACTCGCCACCTCACACACCCCGCGTCGATCGGCACGGGTCACGTGCAGCAGACTCACATCGAGTGACAATGCGGGCATTGCGACCCATTCTTTATCGTCGTAGGGGCTATCTATCACCGCGAGCTCTGGATTGCGTGCAACCACGTCGGTACCTAAACCTACGCTCGTGGGGATGAAGGGTATCCGCCAGCCTGCGGCCTTTAAGCCCAGCAACATCATACCTTCGTCAATCTCAAGCACCTCTACGCGACCAGACTCGCGCGCCAGCCGAAAGCCGGGCTCTAAAGGCATGAAATCGAGTGAGACAAAAGCAAAAATAACCTTTTTGACCTTACCAGCTGCGCACAACATACCCACATCGGCGCCGCCATAAGCGACCACAGTCAGGTCTTTGACATCAGATCTCAGCAACTCTCTGACCAAAGCCATTGGCTTGCGTCTTGGACCCCAGCCGCCAATACCTATGGTCATACCACTTTGAATCGAGCTAATCGCCTCTGCGGCTGTCTGTAGTTTATCCATGAGGCACGGCATCTTCTGTCGGTGGGTGGAGTGGGCTTCATTATGAGAGTCGATCCGACGCGACTCATCATCCATTGAGACTATGACAGAAACCCTCGACTACTTTAGGGTCGTCTCATTGAATCTGGGAAATCATAACGTGCTGAACTCAAGGCCCGAAACTACCGTAGAACTCCTCTTTCACGCAGCCGAGCACTTTGGCGATCGCACTTTTATTGAGGAAAACGGAGTATCACTCAGCTTCGCCGATTTTAAACAAGCCTGTCTTTGTATTGCCGCCGGCCTTCGGGCAGACGGATTCCAACCCGGCGATCGCGCCGCGCTATGGGCACCGAATCTCAGCGAATGGGTGATGGCAGCTTTTGGTATCCACTGTGCTGGCGGACAGCTAGTAACCCTTAATACACGCTACAAAGGCGAAGAGGCTGCCTCGATCTTAGCCGATAGCGCTGCCAACACCCTATTTCTGGTGGGCGAATTCCTAGGCGTCAGCTATCCCGATATGCTGAGCGGAGCGGATCTTCCCCATTTAAAGCGGCGAATCATCATAGGTGGCGCGGCTGAACCCAATACCATGGGCTGGAGCGATCTCGTTGCAGCAGGAGATCAATGGATTGCGGCTCATGGCTCAGCCGCAATTGAAGCAGTGGCCAGGACCGTGGCTAGCGATGACATCTCTGACATTATGTTTACCTCTGGTACGACGGGTCGAGCCAAAGGCGTGCTCACCTCGCACGGTCAAAATGTCAGGGCTTTTCGACTATTCACTGAAATTCTCGGACTCGAATCAAGCGATCGCTATCTCATCATCAACCCCTTCTTCCACAGCTTTGGCTTCAAAGCCGGCCTGCTTGCATGTCTGATCACAGGCTGCACGGTTTTGCCTGAGCCAGTCTTCGATGTCGACGCCATCCTTGCGCGAATTGATCGGGATGCAGTTACCGTAATGCCCGGGCCTCCCACTATTTTTCAATCGATACTGGCACACCCAAACCGGGATAAGTACAGCCTAGCAAGCCTGACTAAGTGCACTACTGGCGCAGCGGTAATCCCCACTGAGCTCATTGTAGCGATGCGAGACGAATTGAAGATTGACACCATCATCACCGCTTACGGGCTATCAGAGAGCTCTGGGCTTGCCACCATGTGTCGACAAGGTGATGCTCCAGAGATTATCGCGCGCTCGTCCGGACGACCCATTCCGGGCGTCGAGGTGCGTTGCATTGACGCCAATGGCAACCCAGTTGCTACCGGCGAGCAGGGAGAAATCGTGGTGCGCGGTTTTAACGTAATGCGCGGCTACTTAGACAACCCAGCGGCGACTGCTGAGGCGATCGACCCCGATGGCTGGCTTCATACCGGCGACATAGGTCGTATGGATGCAGAGGGGAACCTGACCATCACCGATAGGCTCAAAGATATGTACATCAGCGGTGGCTTCAATTGCTATCCCGCTGAAATCGAATCACACTTATTGAAGCATCCCGATGTGGTTCAATGCGCCGTCATAGGACAACCCGACCCGCGTATGGGCGAGGTCGGATGTGCTTTTGTCGTGCTGACTGAGGTAGCCCAAACAACTGAGGCGGAGCTTCACGCTTGGGCGCGTGAATCTATGGCAAACTTTAAAGTGCCCCGAACACTGATTATGGTCGACGCCTTACCTCTGAATGCGTCAGGAAAAGTGATTAAACCAACGTTGCGCCAATGGGCGTTATCGTATGTAAAAACAAAGCAGGAGATGGTATGAGCATTCAAAGTCTGGGGTATATTGGCGTAAGCAGCACCGATTTGGCACAGTGGCAGCAATTTGCATGCTCGGTACTTGGACTAGAGGATGTCACCGCACGCCTGAGCGATCCAGCTGGCGCGCACTATTACAAAATGGATGACCACCCGTATCGGTTAATGGTAGAGCAGGGTGAAACAGACAAGCTGCTGCTGTGTGGGTGGGAAACCAACAACCAGGCTGGACTCCATGCGGTGGCCGACGCCCTAAGCCAAGCGGGAGTAAAGTTTGAATGGGCGAGTCATGAGCTCGCCAAACAGCGTCGAGTCACGGAGCTACTGCGTTTTACCGATCCATCGGGCACCCAACACGAGGTGTTCTGGGGCGTGATTTCAGACTTCAGACACTTGAACTCACCGGTCGGCGTAGGCGGCTTCATTACCGGTGAACAAGGCATGGGACACGTGGTCATCCCTACCGCAGACTTCGATGCCACTGCCCAATTTTTTGTTCAGGTCCTTGGCTTTGGTCTGTCTGATCTGATGAATATCACTTTTACCAATGATCCCAATGAACCAGTGAAACGCCTCTGGTTCTTACACTGCAACTCGCGACATCACAGTCTTGGTCTGTTTGAAATGCCGATGCCCGCTGGTTGCGTCCACTTGATGTTAGAAGTACCTGATGTCGACCAGGTAGGATTATGCAACGACCGTCGCATTGCCGCTGGCGTCAAACTAACAGGCACCCTAGGCCGGCATGCGAATGATCACATGGTTTCGTTTTATATGCGTTCTCCCGCGGGCTTTGACATCGAATACGGCGCCGAAGGCCGCACCATCAGCGATTGGAGCCAGTACGCTGTCTTCGAAAGCACCGCAGCCAGCTTCTGGGGACATGATTTTTCAGTAGGCCATCAAGACTAGGTGAACCCCTAAGAGATAACTCATTCGAGGTATGCAGAGAGCGACCAAGTTTGCCAACATGAAGATGAGCACGAGCCGCTCGACTCAGGAGAGAATAAAATGACCTATTTGGTACCTAACGAAACGATTGCGCTAATAGAGGCAAGAGCTCCGCAAGCACGCAAAGATCGAAAGCTGTCCGTCGAAGTCGTCGATGCACTTAAAGCCTGCGGCTTCTTTAAAATGTTCTTGCCCAAACGCTGGGGCGGCTTGGAAGCGCGACCACAAGAGTTTTTTAGAGAGCAAATCCGAATCGCTGAAGCCGATATGAGCCATGCTTGGGCCGGTGGCATCGTTGCTATTCACGCTTTCCAGATTGCGATCATGGATGAACGTGCACAGGCAGCCGTCTACCAGGATGACCCAAACACACTGGTCAGCAGCTCCTACAACCCAGTCAGCGCCAAAGCAGAGCAAGTCGACGGTGGCTGCATGGTCTCGGGCCGATGGGGCTGGAGCTCGGGCTCTGAGCACTGCTCTTGGGCACTGCTTGGCGGCATTGTGCCCGGCGAAGGCTATCGAACTTTTTTGATTCCCCGCACCCAGTACGCCATTGAAGATACGTGGGACGTTATGGGTTTGCAGGCAACCGGCTCTCACGATATCGTCATCGATACACCTATTTTTGTTCCAGATTACATGAGCCACAAGCGTGATGACGGCTTTCACTGCCGCCACGAACAGAGCAATGCCCTCTACGATCTGTCCTGGGCACAGGGTTTCGTACGTGTTGTGAACACCCCCGCCATAGGCGCGCTCAGAAAAGCACTCAGACTGTTCATCGAATCGCGCTCGGGGGGCTTCAGTACAACCACCGATATGACTAAGTTCGCTGCCGACGTAGAGATTCAAGAGCGAGTCGCGAAAGTGAAGAACATCATTTCGGAACTCGAATCCGTCCTTTTCGGCAATTTCGATAAGATGGAAGCCGCGCAGTGGCAACCCACGCTTGATGAGCGCATTTTTTATCGCTATCAGGCAAGCCTTGTCATTCCCAAGTGTATAGAGGGTATCGACCTGCTGTTTGACAGTGCCGGCGGACGGTCCGTGTTCAACGGAAGCGCCATGATGAATCTGTGGCATGATATTCATATCGCACGCTGCCACGTCGCCAATAACCCAACACCCTTCGCACGCAATTTGGGCAGTACTCAGTTAGGCACAGAAAATACGGATGTCTTTATTTGAGGACGCACCAGTGAGCGATAACAACTCATCACAGTACCTGACTGTTTCAGATCGGGTCACCCTGCATTACACCGACCATCCTGCCCAGTCAGATCAGTTCGGCGTGGTTGTTTTCGTGCATGGCAGTGGCCCGGGCGCAAGCGGCTGGAGTAATTTCAAACACAATGTCGCAGCCTTCCAGAGCGCAGGATATCGGTGCATCGTATTTGATCAACCCGGATATGGCTTAAGCTCTAAACCAACCGATGTTGACCACACGCTAGATTTTTTTGTTGCGCAATTGAATGCACTCATTGAGCACATCCACGTTGATCAAGTGACTCTGGTCGGCAACTCACTGGGTGGTGCCGTCGCGCTCGGGATGGCACTCCAATACCCACATCGCGTTCACAAACTCATTCTGATGGCACCCGGAGGGATCGAGGAGAGAGTCACCTATTTCCAATGTGAGGGTATTCAGGAAATGGTGAAGTATCCAATGGGTTCACCGGAATTCACCAAAACCGTATTAGCAGACTTACTCACTCTGCTCGTCTATGACAGCAAGCATGTAACGCAGTCACTGATCGATGAGCGCTGGGAAATTCTTCAGATTCAAAATCCGCACGTACTGGCAAGTATGTCGATTCCAAATCTAACCGACCAGCTGCATCGCATCCCTCACCCCATATCTGTTTTTTGGGGTACCAACGATAAGTTTTGCCCCGCTTCGGGCACTCAAACTCTGCTTGACCACTGCCCCAATGTCCGGGCGCAAGTGCTTAATAAGTGCGGCCACTGGGTCATGATTGAGTATGCCGATTATTTCAACCGGATGTGTCTTGACTTCCTGAGTGAGCGCTAACTAATGGCGCTTACCACGTCACAGCGAACCGAGTTGGGGCTTGAGCTCTATCAAGCGCTCCGAGACGGGCGAACGGTATCACCGTTAACAGAGCGCTTCCCCACCATCGATATCGAAGACGCCTATTATATTTCCCAAGCGATGTTGGCCCCCCGTCTCGAGAATGACGGCGAAACAGTCTGCGGCAAAAAGATCGGCGTCACTTCCGAGGCCGTGCAAAGTATGCTCGGCGTATACCAACCTGATTTCGGGTTCTTAACCCACGTGATGGCGTTCCCCAATAAGGCGGATATCCCCATCGCTGGGAACCTGATTCAGCCTCGTGCCGAGGGTGAAATCGCCTTTATCTTAAAGCAGGACCTCGCGGGTCCTGGAGTGACTGAAGCTGATGTGTTGGCGGCAACAGATTACATTACGCCTTGCTTCGAGATCGTTGACTCCCGAATCCATAACTGGACCATCAAAATTCAAGATACGATTGCTGACAATGCCTCCTGCGGTGTCTATGTTCTTGGTGATGATCGAATTAACCCGCGCGGCTTGGCGCTAGACCAGCTTAAGGTTGTCGTCAGCAAGAACAGCGAAGTCTTAAGCCAAGGAGAGGGTTCTGCGGTGCAGGGCAATCCGCTAACCGCGGTGGCTTGGCTCGCCAATACCTTAGGTACATTTGGAATAGCACTGCAGGCAGGAGAGGTGATTTTGTCAGGGTCGCTGGTTCCACTTGAACCCGCCAACCCAGGAGATCGGTTTAGTATGACTCTCAGTGGCGAAGGGATTGCCCCCGCCCAGGTCAGCTGCCAGTTTACGTCTTAATATCCCGCCACAGAATCTTGTGGGTGAGCCGCGCAAGCTCACCACCGCTTGACTGAGGCACCGAGTCACACTTGTATGAGTACAACGTAATGAGTAAAAAATTTACCGCCGCGATCATAGGACCCGGCAACATCGGCACTGACCTGCTGATGAAATGCCTTCGCAGCGATATCATTGAGCCGGTCTGGATGGTCGGTATTGAGGAATCGGCGGGTATCATAAGGGCAAGAGATCATGGCCTTCGCGTCAGCACCGACGGTGTCGATGGCTTAGTAGCCCGCTTCGACGAAGCCCCCGTCGATTTTGCTTTCGATGCCACGTCGGCCTACGTACATGCCGAAAACTCCCGCAAATTAAATGCCCTCGGGGTCATGATGATCGATCTAACGCCAGCAGCGATCGGACCTTACTGCATTCCTCCGGTCAATCTCGATGCGATCATGAACAGTGCACCGAAAGACAACGTCAATATGGTGACCTGCGGCGGTCAGGCGACCATTCCCTTAGTGGCAAGCGTAAGCCGAGTTCAGCCTGTCTCTTATGCAGAAATCGTAGCCACAGTGGCGTCAAAGTCGGTGGGTATGGGGACACGCGACAATATCGATGAGTTCACCCGCACCACATCAGCAGCAATCGCCGAGGTGGGCGGCGCCGATGAGGGTAAAGCCATCATTATTATTAATCCAGCCGAACCGCCCTTAATTATGCGTGATACGGTGCACTGTCTTACTAAAGAACCGGCCGATGCCACTGCGATCACGGCTTCAATCAAACAGATGATTGCCGAGGTGCAAACCTATGTCCCGGGCTATCGCCTCTTAAATGACCCTATTATCGACGGACACCGGGTGACCATTACCGTTGAAGTCGAAGGACTGGGTGATTTCTTACCAAAGTATGCTGGCAATCTAGACATTATGACTGCCGCCGGATTAAAAACTGCCGAAATGATTGCTCGACGTATGCTCGAGCAGGCCGAGAAGAGGTAAGCCATGACAATTCAAGGACGCCACGTCACTCTGCACGATATGTCGCTACGTGACGGCATGCACCCACAACAACATATGATTTCGATTGATCAAATGGTCGATATTGCCACCGCTCTCGACGCAGCGCGAGTTCCCCTGATCGAAGTCACTCATGGCGACGGACTCGGAGGCGCATCGGTTAACTACGGGTTTCCAGCGCATAGTGACCAAGAGTATATCACCGCGGTAGTTAAGGCCGTGAAAACCAGCAAAGTATCGGCCCTGTTGCTGCCCGGTATTGGCACAGTAGATCATTTGCGAATGGCCGCCGATTGTGGCATCTCGACCATAAGAGTGGCGACACACTGCACCGAAGCGAACGTCTCTCGGCAGCACATCAACTTGGGTCGTGATATGGGGCTTGATACCGTAGGCTTCCTGATGATGGCTCACATGATCTCGCCTGAGGCACTGCTCGAGCAGGCTAAACTGATGGAATCTTATGGTGCCAATTGCATCTACTGCACCGACTCAGCGGGCTACATGCTGCCGGACGACGTTACCCATCGAATCGCCCTGCTGCGCTCAGAGTTAGCACCCGAGACTGAAATTGGTTTCCATGGTCATCACAACATGGCTATGGGCGTGGCTAACTCGCTCGCGGCCATCGAGGCGGGTGCTTGCCGAATTGATGGCTCAGCGGCCGGACTTGGTGCGGGGGCAGGCAACACACCGCTAGAGGCGATGGCCGCCGTACTGGATCGTATGGGCGCCATCACTGGCGTCGATATTTTCAAGTTAATGGATGCTGCGGAAGACCATGTATTGCCGATCATGGACGAACCCGTGCGCCTCAGTCGGGACTCATTAGTACTCGGCTATGCCGGGGCATATTCGTCATTCCTACTGTTCGCCAAACGGGCTCAGAAAAAGTACGGCGTGCCCTCGCACAAAATTCTGCTGGAGATGGCAAACCGGCGCACCGTTGGTGGCCAAGAAGACCTTATTGAAGAAATTGCGATGAATATGGCCAAAGCGGGTCAAGCAGAAGCATAACCCGAGAGTATCGTTTGCCATTGAGTCGATAAGTCTTGGGTGAGCGTGAAAAATAGGGTCTAATGCAAAACGGATAGCCGTATAAACAGGGGTATTGATACCGCATGAATGCGCCTAGCATAGAAGCATTTTCGAAACTGATAGGATGCTTGTACGATGGCCATATCGAGGAGGATCCATATAACAACTTCCTCTATGGGGTGCGTCAGCTCATCGAGGCTTCGTTTGCCTCTATTACCCTTCGTGAGCCCGTGGGTGACGACGGCGGCCTGCTGTTTGTTTCGTGTGACAAACTTCAAAAAACTCTGATAGACGACCACACCAACCCGTACACCGATCGCTACTACACCGCCAACCTGATGACTAACCTGCCTTGGGGGCAAGTGGTGACCTTAGACGAGTGCTACCCTTACAGCTCGCTCGAAGAAACCGACCTCTATCGTTTCTGTATGGTGCCACTGGACATTCACCACATGATCGGCATGGATTTGCGCAACGCCAACGGCCAGCGCTTTAGTGTTCGCTTTGCCCGGCCCAAATCAGTGTCTAATTTTGGCTCTGTCGAACGCGATTTTTTGACCCTGTTGTCAACGCATATACAGCGAGCTGTCGCTAATGGCATGCAGCTGATACAGCTCGACAACGAACGCAAGCTCTATTCAAAAACGATTTCGAAACAGTCTATTGGCATTATCACGCTAGATGAGCGCGGCAAAGTCATCACACGCAATGCGGTGGCGGATGAGCTCATTCGAGAGAAAGACGGCATTCACATCGTGAATGATCACATCCACCTTGATAGCCAAGCAGCGCGAACCAAACTCAATGGCTACATCGAAGAAGTCATGCAAGCGCAACGCGGGCAACAACCTGCGCCAGTCAATGCGCTATCGGTAGATCGACCATCAGGGAAGGCAGATCTCGAAATTCTGATCAAGCCAATTATGGTCGACAAGACGGTAGAGCCAAGCCACACGCCTCATATGATGGTGTTTATCAACGGGCCAGAAAAACGGTATGACATCGATATCAGATTGTTGATGGCGCTCTATGGGCTGACTCGTGCCGAAGCAATGCTAGCGAAACACATCGCTGAAGGCGCTAATTTAGATCAAGCCGCCGGTGAACTGGGCATAGCACGCAATACCGCTCGAGCTCAGCTTCGCTCAATTTTTGCTAAGACCGGTGTGTCACAGCAATCCATGCTTGTGAGTCTGATTCTGAAGAGCCTCGTGACATTCTCGTAAGTCACTATGCGCTACGGGTATTGTCAGGTCCCCAGAATGCTCGCATCATACTGACCTTCCCCTCTTCGTTGAAAGTGAAAACGTCAATAATATCCATGTAAGTGGCACTATCCTCTTCACCTAAACGCAGCGTAAATGAAAACGCAGCTTCGTTAGCAGCCAACCTGACGGGGCCTGTCAACTTGGCCTCCTTCACCGCCTGCAGCGCGAAAGTATAAAATGTCCGGATTGCCTCGTGGCCAGTGATCACCTCGCTGCCGATCGGATCCTCTATTCGCGCGTCTTCGGCGTATAAATCAAGAATCATAGTGACGTCATCACCGGCTAAACCCGCCATGTAAGTCTCTACTGCCGTGACTGCTGCTGCGTAGTCCATACTCTGCCCCTGTTAAATCGGTAATCCGTCGTCAATGGCGTGGTTGTGGTCAGCCGGCTTATCAACACCCGGTATATAGTGGCACCCATTCACCTCAGCCTGTATTTGCTTTGCAACATCGGGATCGCTGTAAAACTGGGAATACCATTTACGGCCGATTTTGAAGGGACCATCAGTTTTCAAAGCCATGGGCTGCAAGGCTGGCTGCTTGTGTCGCCAAATTTGAAAATCTGTAGCAAACGCTTCTAGAGCACCTGCCTGAGTCTGCTTTGCTATCTCAATGTCTTCGGCACTCGGAGTGTCTGATGAACCGCGCACAAGACAGCCGTGCCAAGCTTTGATTCGGCCATCCTCGACAGGGGTATTGGCAATCATCTCGTACTGCAGGGTATCGCCCCAAACCTGCTTTGATAACAGGACTCCGGGTCCGGTATACCAGGTTGTCGTGTAAAGCTGTACACCCCCGTAAAGTTGCATAATACCGCCCTGGCGCTGTACATAAATATGATCTTTAGCCTCATTCTCAAAGTAGAGACAGGGCTGACCATGGGTGGGCTCTAGGTGTCGCATGTCCGACATATTGTCGAGAACCTCTTGAGGGTGAACATCTAGCTCACCCAAATGATCGAGCGCCCAGTGGATCCATTGCGGCTGATCCCACTCTTTCAAGAAAGGTGCACTGTAGGTGGGCTCCGCACCCTGCTCATCGAACCACATCATGATACAACCCATATTATCAACGACGGGATAAGATCGAATGGAGGCCGATTTGGGGCAGGGACCGTCGTGATAAGGGATGTCATCTACGTGGCCTTCACTGCTGTAGCGCCAACCGTGATAAGGACAGCGAATAGAGTCTCCCTCTATTTGATGCCCATTGCGTACAATCATTGCCGAGTCGCTCGCGGTGAGATGCGTTCCCATATGTTTGCAATACGCATCTAACATTACCGGCCGACCCGATTCGCCGCGATACAAGGCTAAATCACGACCAAAAAATCGCAGCGCCATGGGACCTTTGTCGAGCTCACTGCTCTCTGCAACCACGAACCATCCTGTGGGAAAGGTGCGTGGCCCTAATTTGTAGTCGAGTGCCTGTGCCATAAATCTCTCCTTATTATTAGAACTTAGCGTCTCGCTTCTGTACGAAGGCAGAGCGCGCTTCAGAGGAATCTTTGTGGGTATAGGCTTCCAAAGTAAACCCTTGCTCCCATCGGTAATTCGCCTCTAGGTTGCCATCTTCAATTCCGGTCAAAGCTTCTTTCGCAAGCTGAATCATCACGCTGCTCTTCTCTGCAATCTGCGCTGCCATGGTAAGCGCCGTAGCGCGCAGCTCTGACAAACTGACAACTCGCTCAACGGCACCCAAACGATAGGCTTCCTGTGCGTCAATAAATTGGCCAGTAAAATACATATAACGCACTTTCTGCACCGGGAACATTCGAGCCAAATGTGCACCACCGCCCATCGCACCTCGATCGACCTCTGGCACCCCAAATCGTGCGCAATCCGATGCCACGATGATATCAGCCGCTCCCGCGATCCCGATTCCACCGCCCAAAACAAAGCCATGCAGAGCTACAATGACGGGCTTAGGATTGAGATGTATCGATTCGAATGTGTCGTAGTTGCCCTTATTGACCGACACAATCTTATTCGGATCCGCATCAAGCTCTTTGATGTCTACACCCGCGCAAAATCCTTTGCCATCCGCACGCACCACAATGACGCGAACCTCGTCATTACAACCCAAGGTCTTAATTTCGGCGGCAATAGCGGCCCATTCACTCGAGTTAAATGCATTCACGGGCGGCTTGTTAAACACCAGCTCTGCAACACCGTCGCTAATCTGAGTTGTAAACGCCATAGCTCGTATCCTGTTCGCTTATTGTTGTAAGGCCTGAACTCGCGCTAGCGTCTGCTCTGCCTCAGTCATAATGCGCTCAATGAGTTCTGCCACCAGCGGCAATTCGGTAATCACACCTGCGACCTGCCCGCTTGGAAGAATCCCTTGAGCAGGATGGCCATTGACCATGGCCTCTTGAATCATCATCGGCGCATTTGCGGCCATCATGGTTTGGCCGAGGGTCAGGTCGGTATTTTTTTGCATCGCCAATCCCGAACGCAACAGGCCCAGCACAGATACCCCGGTTAACTGACTGAAAGCCAGACCGTTGCGAACTGCCAATGCCAACATCTGAAGCTTCGATGCCTTTTCAAGTCTCGACAGCAGAGGGTTAAGAATCATGCGCTGCGGGAGACCGTCGAGTTTAGTACTCGTGATTATCTGCTCGGGGGGTGTACTCAAGTAAACCGCTTTGGTTGCATCCGGCACGGGCGACTCTTGCGTTAACAAAAATCGAGTCCCCATGGCGATACCACAAGCCCCCAGCGCAAGCGCTGCAATCAGATCTTGGCCATCACTAAAGCCTCCGGCTGCGACGACCGGCACATCAACCGCGTCTCTGACCTGCTTCAGAAGAATAGAGGTCGCCACCGAGCCCGTATGGCCACCGCCTTCACCACCTTGAATCACGATGATATCCGCACCCAGCTCAACAGCCTTAACAGCGTGTTTCAAAGCGCCGACGGTAGGCATGCAGAGCACACCGGCGGCCTTTAACCGCCTTACAGAATCGGCAGACGGAGACCGGCTGTAGCTCACCGCGCGCACATTATTTTGTATGCACAAGTCAATGATCTGCTCGGCATGAGGCACGTACATGTGAAAGTTGACGCCAAAATGTGCATCAGTGAGACGCTTGATCTCGCGGATACCGTCTTCGATCTCGGGCAATGTCATCACTGCGCCGGCGAGAAACCCAAATCCGCCAGCGTTTCCAGTCGCCGCCACCAGTCGCGCATCGGCGACCCAGCCCATCGCGGTCTGGACGATGGGGTAACGGCATCCTAGCCGCTCCGTTAATGCTGTCTGCATGTGGAGACCCCCCGCGTGGTATTCACCGCGCTCGTATTAATGAGTAGGAATTAGAGCCTTTTAGCGGTGCCTTGTATAGGGGTCCTTGTAATTCAAGTGGAC
>OBNU01000066.1_pt1 | contig 16100 bp, 15 predicted proteins | sample 1494211 | NCBI WGS metagenome assembly OBNU01 (sample SAMEA3275559, study PRJEB22092) | marine metagenome | biome: ENVO:01000252 "freshwater lake biome"; feature: ENVO:00002042 "surface water"; material: ENVO:00000021 "freshwater lake" | collected 2014-06-21T10:00:00+00 | depth 2 m | reverse complement strand
CCAGACCAGACCAGACCAGACCAGACCAGACCTTTAAGAGTTTACCTTCATTGATAATGCCGACGATTACTTTTTCCGGTATGACAAGGGTGTTAGTCTATTTCCCTTGCGCAGATGGACGCAGATGGGCGCACCTGCCCTACAGAGAGCTCAATCCACGATGAGTCCATCGAAACCAAAAGCCCGTATAGTCGGAGACTCACCATGCCACACCTGATCCTTATTAGTTTTATTAGCCTGCTCGTGGGTTGCACCGGACTGCCAGACGGCATTACTCCGGTATCGAACTTCGATGTCAACCGCTATACCGGTCAATGGTTCGAGATCGCGCGGTTAGATAACCGCTTTGAAAAGGGCTTAGAAGGTGTGACCGCCACCTATGGCATCGACCCAAACGGTACAATCAGCGTGATCAACGAAGGCTTGTCCAGCGAAGATAGCACGTATAAGCGGGCCGAAGGGAGTGCGACTTGGGTCGATGACCCAACGGTTGGCCACCTAAAAGTCTCATTCTTTGGACCATTCTACGCGTCTTACGTGATTTTTGAGCTCGCTCCCGACTATTCTTACGCCTTCGTTACTGGCCATACGCGAGATTATCTGTGGCTTTTGGCGCGCACCCCCGATCTTCCCGAGACAATCAAAATGGCTTTTGTGGCCCAAGCCACGCAATTAGGTTTCAACCTTGACGATCTGATCTGGGTCGATCAATCAGTGCCAAAGCCTGTCAAGCGCACCTCTTTTTAAAGCGTGCTGCCCGCTGGTACTGGTGACAACGGCACCTGTCTTGATGCCAAGCTCGCGATACTCTCTGAGTCTCGAAACAGATTAGCGACACGAAGTGCACTTCGACGAAATTTGAGTGTCTGAGTCAAGGCCAAGACCGAAGCCGTCGACTGTCACAAAAATATCACGTTTGCCCTTCGCACCCTTACCACATTGGGGTAGGATTCAGGTCAGTTGAGTTCAGCAACGTTAGGGGAGGTATCAAACCAGTGACAACACGATGGCTTGTTGTGTTCAGTACCGTTATCGCGCTCGTGCTCAGTGGCTGTATGGGTAACGAATCTAAAGTAGCTCAAGGTAACCGCGACGGCGTGTTGCATTACGGGAACGGCTCCGAACCGCAAGGTTTGGACCCTCACGTTGTCACTGGAGTGCCCGAGAACAAAATTATCCGCGCCCTATTCGAGGGCTTGGCGGTCAAAAATCCATATACGCTCGAACCAGAACCCGGTGTCGCTGAAAGCTGGGATATTAGTGAAGACGGCCGAACTATTATTTTCCATATTAATCCCAGAGCCACTTGGTCTAATGGTGAGCCCGTTACTGCGCACGATTATGTCTGGTCATGGCGAAGGGCTCTGAATCCCGAGATGGGCAATCAATATGCTTACATGCTCTATCCGTTGATCAATGCTGAAGAATACGCCACTGGCCGATTGTTAGATCCCGATCAGGTCGGCGTTAAAGCGATTGATGAGCGAACCCTAGAGGTAAAACTGAACGCCCCGACGCCCTACTTTATTCAGCTCATGGACCACTACTCAACCTTTGCTGTACATCCCGAAACTGTGACTGCGCATGGCGGAGCAACCAGTCGCTTCACCCCCTGGACCCGAGTTGACAACATCGTAAGCAATGGTCCGTTCATCTTGTCGGAGTGGAAACTCAACCGCTATATTCGTGTCGAGAAGAACCCCAATTATTGGAACGCTGACAAAGTTAAATTGAACGCTGTCATGTTCTATCCGACCGAAAATCTGACCAGTGAGGAACGCATGTTCCGCGCTGAGCAGCTACATCACACCAACGAGGTCCCGCTAGATAAAATTCCTGTTTATCAGGCGATGAAGCGGACTCCATTTGTGCAAGCCCCCTACTTGGGCACCTATTATTATCTTTTGAACACCGAGCGTGCGCCGTTGACGGACTCGCGTGTCAGACGCGCGCTTTCGATGGCTGTAGATCGCGACACGCTAGTGAGCACAGTACTTCAAAACGCCTATGTGCCAGCATATTCAATCACACCTCCAGATACTTTGGGTTATTTCCCCCCAATAACGTTTGGCTACGATCCTGAGCAAGCCAGAGCCCTGCTGGCGGAGGCCGGATATCCCAATGGCGAAGGATGGCCTGGACTCGAACTGACCTATAACACCAGTGAGAACCATCGCAAAGTCGCCGTTGCCATTCAGCAAATGTGGAAAGATACACTCAACATCGAAGTGACCCTCGCCAATCAGGAATGGAAAGTCTATCTCGATTCGGTGAATCAGCTGAACTTTCAGATCGCCAGGCGCGGCTGGATTGGGGACTACGTAGATCCTAACAATTTTCTTGATTTATTCATTAGCGGCGGCGGCAATAACAACACCGGCTTCCGTAGCGATGACTACGACGACCTAATCTTGCGACAAGCGCCCAATGCAACAACGCGTGATGCACGTTACGCGTTATTTCAAAAAGCCGAAAAAATGCTGATGGAAGAGATGCCGATTATCCCTATTTATACGTACACCAGTAAGCACCTCACTCATCCTAGCGTTAAAGGTATGCCCTCTAACTTGATGGACTCGCTGAACTTGCGCTACGTGTGGCTTGACCCCAACGAAAAACTCGACCTGGAGTAAGATATGTGGCGTTTTATTGTAGGCCGCTTATTACAAGCGATACCCGTCATTTTCATTGTCATTACCGCAACTTTTTTTCTGGTGCGGGCGGCACCTGGCGGACCCTTCGATGCGGAAAAAGCGGTGATACCGGAGGTGAAGCAAGCTCTCGAGCGCCAGTATCGTCTTGACCTGCCGCTCCATGAACAGTACTTCGCTTATCTGAAGGATCTCGCTCAAGGTGACCTTGGCCCCTCTTTTAAATACCCAGGACGCACTATCAATGAGCTGATTGAATCGGGACTACCGGCAACGGCAGAACTCGGAGCTTATGCGCTCTTGATTGCTATTTTCATCGGGAGTCTGGCCGGAATCTTAGCCGCACTCAGACCCAATACCTTGCAAGATTATATCCCTATGTCTTTTGCCATGATTGGTATCTGTATGCCCACTTTTTTGCTCGGCCCACTCCTGGTCTTAGTGTTCGGCATTCAGCTTGATTGGCTCCCAGTCTCGGGATGGGGTGATATTCCGGGAGATAAAATCTTACCCAGCATCACGCTAGGAGCGGCTTACGCCGCCTACGTGGCACGCTTATCTCGAGCCGGCATGCTAGACGTGCTATCACAGGACTATATCCGAACTGCTCGCGCCAAAGGTTTACCAGAATGGCAGGTCGTGCTGAAACATGGCCTTCGCGGAGGCATGCTACCCGTCATCACTTTCTTAGGCCCAGCATTTGCAGGATTACTCGCAGGGTCATTCGTGGTGGAAACCATTTTCCAGATCCCTGGTTTAGGCCGTTTTTATGTTCAAGCGGCGTTCAATCGAGATTACACGATGATCCTGGGGACTACTGTATTCTTGTCGACCCTGATCGTGTTGTTCAATCTGTTATCTGATATTGTCGCTGCGTGGCTCAACCCACGTCTGCGCGCCCAGCTGAGTGAATAAGCCATGACTGATATCACTATGTACGCTGAGAAAGGCACTTCATTGTGGGAGGATGCTTGGCGGCGTCTCCGCAAAAATCGACTGGCACTCGCGGGGCTCTTGGTCCTGGGCGCTTTTGTGACGATTGCAATACTCACGCCTTGGATCGCACCCTATGCCTATGACGCCCAGAACCTGAACCTTGGGGCAACACCCCCCTCCGCAGCCCATTGGCTCGGCACCGATGTCTTTGGTCGAGATCTTCTGACTCAGATCATGTATGGCGGTCGTATCTCATTGGCTGTTGGCTTTGTCGCAACGGCCGTCGCACTGTTAATCGGGATCAGTTGGGGTGCTATCGCGGGGTATTTGGGTGGTCGCGTTGATGCTGTCATGATGCGTATCGTCGATATCCTGTACGCACTCCCATTCATGATTTTCATTGTGTTACTGATGGTCGTCTTTGGACGCAACTTACTATTGTTGTTCTTGGCGATCGGTGCCGTTGAATGGCTGACCATGGCGCGGATTATGCGAGGCCAAGTTCAAGCTCTCCGCCAACAGGAGTTTGTTGAAGCTGCGATATCTCTGGGTCTGTCACCACTGACCATCGTTCGTAAACACCTCGTACCTAACGCCTTAGGGCCGATTATTGTCTACACCACCCTGACAATTCCGAGCGTGATGCTGCTCGAAGCTTTCCTGAGCTTTTTAGGCTTGGGGATACAGCCGCCCAAGACGTCTTGGGGGCTACTGATCTCATACGGCGCCGAAACCATGGAAGAGTACCCGTGGCTATTGATCTACCCAGGGCTTGCTCTGACCATTACCCTATTCGCTTTGAACTTCCTAGGAGACGGCCTACGCGATGCACTTGACGTGCGCCGCTCAGCCGATTGAGGAGCCGCAGATGAGTCTACTAAATGTGTCACATTTGCGAGTCGATTTTAACACTCGCAACGGCCACACCATCGCTGTTAACGACTTGAGCTTTACCGTAGAGAAAGGTCAGATTACTGCTATTATCGGCGAGTCCGGCTCGGGTAAATCGGTTGCATGCTACAGCTTACTCGGACTGCTACCGCAACCCCCGGCGAGTATCGAATCGGGAGAGGCCTGGTTCGAGGGTCAGGACCTCCTCGCCCTGCCAGAGTCAGAACTTCGAGCGGTCCGTGGTCGCGATATCGCCATGGTATTTCAAGATCCCATGACCTGCCTTAATCCCTTTATGACCGTTGGAGATCAGCTCATAGAGCCCCTCCGGTTCCACAAAAAAGTGGGCAAGAAAGAAGCACTACAGCGTGCCAAAGAGCTCTTGGTCGAGGTGGGCATCCGAGACCCGGAAACCACCATTAATAACTACCCACACGAATTTTCGGGGGGCATGCGCCAACGCGTCATGATTGCAATGGCGCTGATCAACGAGCCCAAACTACTGATTGCAGACGAACCGACCACTGCGCTAGACGTGACAATTCAGGCACAAATTCTGGCGCTCATCGCCGATCTTCAAAAACGGCGAGACATTGGTGTTATTTTCATCAGCCACGATTTGGCCGTAGTCGCTGATATCGCCGATCAAATTATCGTTATGGAAAAAGGCGTGATGGTAGAACAAGGTGATCGCACGGCGATATTCACCCACGCACAACACCCGTACACGCAAAAGCTGCTGGCGGCGATACCCAGAAAAACGAAAGAGATACTGGCGCAAAGCTCAGATGCGCTTATCTCCGTAAAACATTTAAAAACCTACTTTGGGCACGGCAAGGATCTGGTCAAAGCGGTCGATGATGTGAGCTTTGAAATCTACCGAGGCGAAACCCTGGGGCTTGTGGGGGAATCAGGTTCAGGAAAATCGACCATTGGGCGCTCACTGCTAAGACTCGTGGGACACACCGAAGGCTCAATTCAATTCGATCAACAAGAACTCACCACGCTGAACAAAGAGGAGCTGAAGGCGACTCGACGGAAGATGCAGATGATCTTTCAGGATCCCTACGCCTCGCTCAACCCCAGAATGAGTGTCTACGACACCCTAGCCGAGCCGCTTTTATTACACCAAATCGAAACCCGCGCGACGGTAGAATCAGCGGTGTTATCGCTGATGGATGATGTCGGACTCGCAAGAGCATTCATCCGGAAATATCCCCATGAGTTCTCTGGAGGTCAGCGACAGCGAATCGCCATTGGCAGAGCATTGGCCACCAAGCCGCAATTTATTGTGGCAGACGAGCCTGTCTCGGCGCTCGATGTCACCATTCAGGCTCAGATCCTTGAGCTCTTGGCCGACCTCGGTAAGCACTACGGTCTGACACTGCTGTTTGTATCACACGACTTAGCCGTGGTACGGCAAATCGCCGACCGAATTATCGTGCTCTATCAGGGTAAGATCGTGGAGTCTGGACGCAATCGAGAAGTACTCGAAGCACCGAAAGCGGAGTATACAAAATCGTTATTGAACTCTATTCCAAGTGCATTTCGTGCACTGAACTGAGTGTTCACTTACGCTTAACCGCCAGTAAAATCTATCGTCAGCTAAAAGCTCGGCAAAGTACTGATCGAAGCAATGACGATCTCTGCGACACGCGGTACACTGTAGACCTGAACGCGCCGACCATCTTAGCGACACCCAAAGTATCGCTTCTGCAGTCAAACTAGCCGCGGGTTATCAGCTCTGCATACCGGCAGTGCTCGAATCGAGTTAAGAGGTAGAACACAATGATCGTCGATGACAACGAGCATTATCACGGCTTAAGTTACCCCTTCGGCCGCAAGCCACCGCCTGTGAATGGATGGATTAAAGAGGTCGCCCCGGGCGTTCATTGGCTGCGGTTTGCCCTGCCCATGGCTCTCAATCATATCAACTTGTGGCTCCTGAAAGACGGGGACGGCTGGACTGTCGTCGACACGTGCATGAACATGCCCGATGCCAAAGCCGCATGGGAAAAACTCTTCACCGAGGTCCTGAACGATCAGCCCATAACTCGAGTGATTGCCACTCACCTGCATCCTGATCATGTTGGATTAGCCGGCTGGCTGACCGAGCGCTTTGACTGCGATTTGTGGATGTCGCGAACTGATTACACCATGTGCAGAATGCTGGTGTCGGATACCGGACGACCGGCTCCAGAGGCCGGCATCCGCTTCTATCATCGTGCAGGCTATAGCAGCGAACAGCTGGAACACTATAAACAGCGATTCGGTGGCTTTGGCAGCGTTGTTTATCCCTTACCTGACTCTTATCGCAGACTGGTAGACGGCGAACATCTCACTATTAATGGGGAATATTGGCAGGTCGTCGTGGGCAAAGGGCACGCACCCGAGCACATTACCCTTTACTGCCCAGCACTGAAATGCTTGATCTCTGGGGATCAGGTTTTGCCGCGAATCACCTCGAATGTCAGCGTCTTTCCCACTGAGCCCGAGGGCAATCCTCTTCGAGAATGGCTTACATCGAATGCGCGAATCCGAGAGCTGCTACCCGACGACCTGCTGGTGCTGCCGGCACACGGTAATCCATTCTATGGCTTGCATCGGAGGCTTACGCAACTGATCGATGGTCACGAACGAGATCTTGATACCTTATATGATTTTTTGAGTGAGCCCCGCCGAGCGGTTGATTGCTTCGACGTGTTGTTCCAATCAACGATCAAGGGTGACATGGTCTCAATGGCCACCGGCGAGAGCATCGCCCACCTAAATTGCTTGATGGATCGTCGAAGAATTCGCCGCTTTGCAGATGACGAAGGGGTATTCTGGTATCAGCAACTGCCAGAAAAACGCCAAATCCGAATTCCCTAACCCTCTCTCAGCGCGAGTCATTGGCGCTTGAGCACCCCGCTCAGAGGCGCTAGACTCGATCAAAAAGAGGCAATTATGGACTTTACACTACCGCACGAGCTCACGTGTTTTTTGGATGAACTCGATGGCTTCATCGAAGCCGAAATTAAGCCCTTAGAACAACAAGACGATAACATTCGATTTTTCGACCATCGCCGCGAGTACGAGCGCACCAACTGGGAACAAGGTGGTATTCCCGCTGCAGATTGGGAAGCACTCTTAGCGGAAGCTCGACGCCGAGCTGATCTGGCAGGTGTGTATCGCTATCCCTTTCCTGAATCTTACGGTGGGCGCAACGGGACCAATCTGGGCATGGCAGTGATTCGCGAGCACCTGGCTGCAAAAGGTCTCGGTCTGCATAACGATCTGCAAAATGAACACTCCATCGTGGGTAATAACATTGGCCTATTACTCATGCTGGAATACGGTTCAGAGGCCCAAAAAGCGCAGTGGATCGACAATCTTGCCACAGGCAATAGTGGCTTCGCTTTTGCCATCACCGAACCCAATCACGGCTCTGATGCAACTCATATGGAAACAACCGCGATACCCCGCGACGGTGGCTTCGTCATTAATGGTGTGAAAACTTGGAATACGGGGATCCATGTCGCTGAATACGATATGGTGATGGCGCGAACAGCGGGTAAAGCGGGCGATGCCGCTGGTATCACGGCCTTTCTGGTCCCGATGTCAGCGCCCGGTGTCAGGATCGAAGAAATGCTTTGGACCTTTAATATGCCCACGGATCACGGCACCGTCAGTTTCAACGACGTCTGGGTGAGTGAAGACGCGATTTTTGGTGGTGAAGGCAGAGGACTCCAAGTCATTCAGCATTTTTTTAACGAGAATCGAATCCGGCAGGCAGCATCCAGCCTCGGTGCGGCGCAATACTGTGTCAGCGAGGCTATCCAATACGCGAGGATACGAAAACCCTTTGGCAAACCGCTCGCGACCCATCAAGGTATTCAGTTCCCATTGGTAGAGCTCCAAACGCAAATTGAAATGCTGCGCGCTTTGATCCACAAAACGGCTTGGATAATGGATACTCAAGGCGCTTTCGCTGCCTCTGATAAAGTCTCGATGTGTAACTTTTGGGCCAATCGCTTGTGTTGCGATGCTGCGGATCGAGCGATGCAGGTGCATGGCGGTTTGGGCTACTCACGCCATAAACCCTTCGAGCATATCTATCGACATCATCGCCGCTATCGAATTACCGAAGGTTCAGAAGAGATTCAAATGCGACGCATTGCTGGTTATCTCTTTGGCTTCATGCAACAACAGGCACCCAAGGGAGTGGCGTAACAGTGACTCCACTTCTGCAAAGTCTCATCGAGAAAGAATTCGGCGCAACTGCGTTGCTACACGATGCCACTCTGCTGACCGGTGGCGCGAGCCAAGAGACCTGGCGCATTCAAGTCTCGCAGCAGACACAGCTGACCTCGTATTGTCTGAGGCGTGAGCACAAAGGTGACACCGAGGCCTCGCTCGAGATCGGCGGGATCGGTTTAGCCACTGAAGCCCTGTTGATGCAAAGTGCGAAAGCTGCTGGTGTTGCAGTGCCGCAGATCATTAGAGTCCTCGATCCAAGTGATGGTCTTGGCAACGGATTTCTCATGGAATGGCTGGAAGGCGAAACTCTGGGCCAGAAAATTTGCCATCACTCAGATTTTGCCACAATCAAATCTCAACTCGCCGCACAATGCGGCCACCAGTTGGCATTAATACACGCGATGGATCTGGGCCCGCTACAAACTTCCGGCGCTCTAAAAACGATGTCGGCACGCGAGTGTATCGAACAGACCTACGCGCAGTATCTTGCACTCGACGTCAGCCAGCCCATGCTTGACTACACGGCCCGCTATTTACTCGACCACACTCCCGAGCAACATGAGTACGTTCTGAATCACGGTGATTTTCGCAACGGCAACTTAATGATCGATCCTCAGCTCGGACTGACCGCCGTACTCGACTGGGAACTCGCATCGATTACCGATCCAGCCAAAGATATTGCATGGCTGTGTGTCAATTCATGGCGCTTTGGCAATAACGAGTTCTGGGTTGGTGGATTCGGTCACCTGGACGATCTGCTGCAGGTATACAACAACGAGACCGGGCGGGAAATTCAGCGCGCGCAAGTCCTTTATTGGATGCTCTTTGGATCATTTTGGTGGTCGGTATGTTGTTTGAGTATGGGGCAAAGCTACAGAACAGGCGTTAACCGATCGCTGGAACGACCCCTGATCGGTCGGCGAGCATCAGAAGGGCAACTCGACTGCGTCAATTTACTTCTGCCCTCAGGTTTCGAGATTATCGCGACTGAAACGGAACAAGATCTTATTCCCACCGATGCTGAAATGGCTGATGCTTTACATCATTATTTGAAGCACGAGTTAGTGCCGAAATTTGAGGGTAAAGATAAGTTTTTGGCTCAAATCGCTGCCAGCACTGCACGCACCTTGGCTCGCAGTGCGCGCTACCGAGACACCTTACAAGCACAAGAAGAACGACGACTTCGAGCGCTTCTTGACCTGAGCGGAACGTGCCACGAACTCAATGCCCTGCTGTGCCAGCAGCTGCGAAACCGGGTGATTGGGCTTGACGATCCTCGACTCCAAGCCCATTTAAGAGCCACGGTAGAGGGGCAAGTACAAATCGACCAGCCTCAGTATTTGGCGTTCTCACAAAGAGGTGCGTGACAGCGTTAAGTAGACCGGCGGGCTCAGTTAATGGGCGGGCACAATGCCAATGAACAAGTACGGCGGCTTACTCATCACTCTGAAATTCCCCAAATCCATGGCGAACCGAGGCTCGAGCGCCTAACATCAGCGAGTAGCTGCGTCCCAAGAGTGCGTCACTCACTCGTGGCTTTCTAGCCTTCGATCACACGACTGCGTTGCGTACCAAGATTCACGGCGCCATCGAATGAGCGAATTTGGAGCTCTAGAATATCACCAGGTTTCAAGTATTCCGCTCGAGCAAGCTGAGCAGATACGAACTTCTGCCGCCGTTTCCGATCATTTTTCATATTCAACATAATGGCAAGGGCGGATCGCAGATCAATACCAATCTGCACCCCGCCTGGAGTCCCAGTCAGAATCAGATCACCGGTACGAAGTAGCGTAAACATAGACAGATCAGACAAGGTTTTAGCTGGCTTGTGGATCATGAGCTCGGTACTCGCGCGCTGCTTGACCTGACCATTGAGTCTTAACACCAACTCCAGCTGATACAGTGATTTAAGATCATCTTCATCGAGAAGATAAAGAACCGGCCCGAGTGGACAGAAGGTTCGCTGGCTCTTTCCTTTGAACCACTGCATTCCGGGAGCGCCGAACATGAAGTCTCGCGCAGAAACGTCATTAGCGATCACCAAAGCCCCAACTAGATCAGTCAAATCAGACTCAACAAGCTGCCGATGCTCTGTGAGATCCGATTTCATCACCAGACCAAGTTCAATTTCGTAGTCGAGTAATTGACAACCAGGAGGACGCACAACGTCGTCGTTGGGCCCGCAGATACTGCTAGCGGCCTTCATGAAGATCAGATTCTCAGCCTCGGACGAGCCCTCATCCAAGCCTCCCTCGATGCGGTGCTCTGCGTAATTCAGGCCCTGACAGAAAATCTGTACGTCGTTTGAAACCGGCGACAGAAACTCAAACCCTGACATGTCAATCTCGCGGGTATCAATTGCCTTATCGAAGCGGGCGCGGTCGTCAAAATACAAGGCCATAATATCTCGATGGCTGCTCCCCTCAACTTCGAGTCGGCAGATTAAGCCATCAGAAAGAACCCCCCATTGTGGCGCAGGCGAAGAACTGGTTCGATACCTAACAACGGATATACCCATACGCGAACTCCAAAGACGACCCCAACATCAAGCAACGATAAAAAAGCAGGCACTAATGTTCAGGATCGAGAGAATAGTAGCCCCAAAAAGATTGGTGTCGATGTCATACACCCTGCCGAAAATGTTGAACTTAAACGGCTTAATTCCGTTCACATCAGCAAGCGATCCCGCAAACAAAGACATAGACGCCAAGGTAGTAAAAAAAGCGATCAACCAGATGAAGTTAAGGACAGCTGCCAGGACAAGGTAAGTAATGTACTCAACTGAGGGCGTCCAGAGCAGGTACAAGGCCACCAGTGATATTGCTGAATTCGATAGCACCTGCCAAACGACATGGAAGCGCGCGTGCGGCGTCCAGAGCGGATTGGTGGCATGAGTCGCATTAAAGTCGGCTGTCGCAGGGCCTATGATAATGACCACTGCCACCAAGCTAAACATGAGTCTTGCCATTAAATTCTGATCAAATAGTGTTTCCATGGGCGCTCTCCAATAGGTTTGTTCAATTCGAATGAATGGATACCCGAGCTCAAATCAAGCCGACGTAAGATCCACCATCAAGCTGCAAATTCTGACCTGATATAAAGCCCGCCTGGGCCGAACACAGGAAAGCACAGGCATCGCCAAACTCCTCTGGTGTTCCTAACCGCTTCGCGGCAATAGACGCCACCATCTCAGCTCTCGCTTCTTCGTAGCTAATTCCCTTCATCGCCATAACCAACTCAGCCATCTTCCTTTGCCTATCAGTGTCGAAACGCTCTGGGAGCATGTTATTGATCGTCACATTATCTGCTGCGACCTCTTTCGATAAACCCTTGCAAAAAGCGGTCAGAGCGGACCGTGCAGAGGTGGATAGTCCCATTGCCGAGTGCGGTGATTTCACCATCGCCGATGTAATATTGACGATGCGACCAAAACGCCGCTCACGCATACCGTCGACAACGTCCTGTATTAATAGGGTCGGTGCTAGCATGTTGGCTTGGAGTGCTGCCAGCCAGGTCGCTTCGTCCCACTGCCGATAGCTGCCTGGCGGTGGGCCAGCATTGTTATTAATTAGGATATCCGGCTCATCGCAAGTATCGAGTAGGATCCGACGACCCTCCGCTGTATTGATGTCGGCACAAACGGCCACTACCGATCCTCCGCCAAGTTGCTTCAATTCGTCCTCTGTAGCACGGAGACTCTCGTTGTCGCGACCATTAATGACGACATCACAACCTTCACGCGCCAGTGATATCGCGCAGGCCTTCCCTAAACCCCGTGATGACGCGCAGATGATTGCCTTTCGGCCCCTAAGTCCAAGATCCATTACACATACTCCTGTGCGGATTCCAACGAGGAATTGAAGAGAACTGCGGTCAAAGCACCTCTGAGACGCTCCAACTTGGACTCGTTCGTCATTGCAAAAACTGCGGCTATATGACGATCGGGCCGAATCAGTAATGCCGACACATCGGCGAGTTCAGGGGCGTCGCTCCATGCAGCAGCTACGCCCATGAAAGAATCACCGTCTGCCAGCAGATATATTGGCAAATTCAGCTGTTCGAGCGCGCTCTGCCACTCGGAATGATCGCTGAAAGCAATCATTGCGAACCGGTCCACCGGTAAAATCTGTAACAAAGAAACGCGTTGATAATTGTTATTAACCCAGACGTGAGGCAGAGACTTGCCCACCTTGAAGCTAGGTTCATACTCGCTGATATTCACTGCCTCTGACAGTTCATTGCGTTGATCAACTTCGTCATAGCTATAACCCAACTGCAGGCGTAAGCTATCGAAATGAGGGCGCTGCGCCTCGATCGCTTGCTGCAAAGCGATAGACCCGCTGCCCTCGCGCTTTGCTTGGTTAAATCGCTCGGCTGCATTTTCTGGGTCGTTACCGTATAGGTAAGCGAACAACTCAAACATCTTCATTGCATTATTCAAGCTCTGTGCACTGTTGACTTCAGCGACAGGTTTTCGTTCGGTCTGGTAAGTGTCGAGCAATGACTCACCAGCCCACCCCCTCTCAACAGCGGCGATCTTCCAAGTAATGTTTTGTACATCACCTATCCCAGTATTTAATCCCAAGCCGCCCGTTGGTGGGAACCGGTGGGCAGCATCGCCTACCAAAAACACACGCCCACTGCGATAGTGCTCGGCCACTTGACTAGACATCGTCCAAGGATTGACATTCCGCACGCGGATATCAATCACTTGCATGCCAATGGCACGCTGGATCAGGGTGGTACAACGCGCAGCATCGAACAGTGCGGTATCCTGCTCTTCTTCAGTACAAGAATGCATAAGGACCCAGTTGTCCGAGTGATCAAACGCGATCATGGTTGCTGAGACCTCGGGATCCATCAAAAAATAAAGAATGCCTGGGTTGTTTTTAACACAGGTCGAGAGATCGGCATGGAAGTGAATTGCCATAAAGTGCTGAAGCGCCTCTGGCCCCTCCATCGAGATATCAAGCATACCTCGGATACGCGAGCTTGCACCGTCAGCGGCTAACAGATAGCGGCAACGTACCTGCAGGGGCGCGGAACTCCCCTTACCGTCAATACTCGCGGTCACACCTGTTTCATCCTGCTGAATGGCCGTACAGGTAAACCCATGCAATACCGATATATCAGGCCGCTGATCAACAGCATTCGAGAGCTCTCGTTCAAAATTTGGCTGCGAAATGTTAGCGAGTGGATATGGGGTGAACTCTCGCACCGCATCATCCTGTCGCTCGTAGGGGAGATGACCAAAGGCAACGCCCGACAGAGTCGACATAAACTGCACGAATCCACCCTGTTCTGCTGGTGTGGCGAGTTCGTAAATTCGATCAATGTCAACCCCATGGGTAGCGCAAATTTCTAAGGTACGCCCATTAACGGCATGCGCTTTAGGTGCACTGCTTCGCTCGATACGGCGTTCCACGATCGTCGACGCGATCCCCTGATACGACAACATGAGCGCAGCCATTTGGCCAGCGGGCCCGGCTCCGACAATCAGTACCGGGGTTTCAAAAAGTTGCTTGTCTGATCTGCTGTTTGAAAACTCTGACTTTGCCAAATCGATCTCTCCAACAATTGCTGACCCGGGATCTCAGCGGTCCTTTGCTAGGCAACGCTACTGGTAACCGAGTTAAAAGCGGTTTTTAGCCGCAAGACCCAGGGATCATCACATTCCGGCTATGCGCACCATTTCTAATCATTTGTTTTAAAGTGGACATGTGTTTATATTAAGACTCTAGATTTATAATCGTCAACCGTTTTATCTGATGCTGATAGTGAGATAAGCAGGAGCGAGGTATACTTCGCGATGACTAACCATGGCGAGGGAGCTGACAATAACCATGCGCGTGCTGAGTAACGAGAGCCAAGACTCTTCTAGAACGCTATCCAGAAATGACCGACGGCGGCAACGTACAAGACAGCAATTATTGCAAGCTGTCGAGACTCTCGTGCTCTCGGATGGCTATGAAGACACCTCAGCAGAGACGATTGCAGAGCTTGCAGACTTAGGCCGAAGTACCTTTTATAACCACTTCGACAACAAGGAAGATGCGGTCCTTTCGACCCTCACCGAGCGCTTTAAACAATATGGCAAAGCGGCCTACGTGCCCCTCAACCAGCTTCAAGACCGGCGCCTATCAATCGCCAAATCGGGCCTGAGCATCTTTAAGGCTATGGCACACGACCCGCTCACCGCACAGCTGATCAACAAGCCCACCCTTCTAGTTCAGGCCGTAAGTGATAGTCAAGGGGACTTTCTGATAGCGGATCTTACTGAGGGCGTCAAACAGGGCCATTTCAACTTTATCATGAGTCTCGATAGCTTGGTCTCTGCGCTAACCTGGGGATTTACTGGCCTGCTAATCTATGCGGTCAACAATGACTCGGTCGAAACAACAGGTATAGAGGTTTGTAAGTTTACGCTCTTAAACATCGGCTTGTCGCACCAAGAGATCGAGTCAGTCATATCGCAAATAGTGCGGGATGCACCCTGAAATAGTCGCTCGCATGGGGGCTATCTGAGCCGGGCCAGAACCCGCCACCAGCGGTCCGAGTCGACTCAGATAACAATGCCGCAAGACTTCTATACCATCAGATTGAGCCAATACGCGCCCGATCTAGCCCGCCCAGTAGCCCACAACAAAACCTAGCACCAGCGTCAGAAGGGCAACCCAGCGATAGTCTGTTTTGGTTGCACTATCGGATGTGTGCGAGTCAACCTGATCCAACAGAATATCGGAGACCCGCAAATCAAGCCCACTCGCAAGTGCCTTCGTGGTCTCGGATGAAGCGACTCCTGACTTTTCTAAACGCTGAATCGTTCGAATATTAATATCGCAGACATCAGCAAGATGCTGCTGAGTCCATCCCCGCCGCACCGAGAATTCTAGATCCGCATCGGCGGTATCAGGTCTTGTAGACGTTTCACTCATAGCTTGCCACCTCGTTTAGTATGTCAGCCTGGCTAGATTAACCTGCCACTGGAAAAATGACCTCGACAGGCTTGCGACTGTCGCAAAACTGTCAGATAGTAAGGCTCAGTGTGACACGAGAGCTTATTATGATAACGCAACTCTTCACCGGGATTCTGCGCTGGTATTACCGTCATCTGAGTCGGAAGGCCAACCCAATAACGCACCAGCAGCGCACTTATCCTTTCAACATCCCGAGCCGAGAAGAGCATCGCAGGATCCCAGCGCGGCATTACTCGGCCTGCCAAGAAGGCAAGCCATTAATCGTATACTTTCATGGCGGGGGCTGGGTTATCGGCGATTTAGACACCCATGACGCGCTCTGTGCGGCGCTCAACAGCATCACCGGCTGTGCGGTACTGTCAGTGGATTATCGTCTAGCACCCGAGCATCGCTACCCCGCCGCTCA
>OBNU01000065.1_pt1 | contig 16163 bp, 14 predicted proteins | sample 1494211 | NCBI WGS metagenome assembly OBNU01 (sample SAMEA3275559, study PRJEB22092) | marine metagenome | biome: ENVO:01000252 "freshwater lake biome"; feature: ENVO:00002042 "surface water"; material: ENVO:00000021 "freshwater lake" | collected 2014-06-21T10:00:00+00 | depth 2 m | reverse complement strand
CATTTTTGATTTTTTTGAACCAAAACTGGATTTAAGAAATACGAGTATTAAACTCAGACAAAAATAATAGAGAAGGAATGAGTATGTCGCTGTTTCATTGCTGTCGTTTGACAATCCTGTCGCTGTTGCTCTTTTCATCTGCAGTGCAAGCCGAGGTTTCAGCCGGTGATACTGCATGGGTGCTGTCATCAACCGCCTTAGTATTACTGATGACGATCCCAGGCTTGTCGTTATTTTATGCGGGACTGGTGCGCTCTAAAAATGTGCTGTCAGTGTTGATGCAATGTTTTGCTCTGACTGGACTAATGTCATTGCTCTGGTTTGCTCTCGGTTACACGCTCGCCTTTGGCAGTCATGACGAGCAGGGGCCCTGGATTGGCGATCTTGGCAACGTTTTCCTCATGGGTGTAACGGCAGAAAGTACCTCTGGCTCTATTCCCACAATGGCTTTCGTGATGTTCCAAATGACTTTTGCGGTGATCACACCGGCGCTGATTGTCGGTGGATTCGCGGAGCGCATGCGATTCTCATCTATGCTTTTGTTCAGTTCACTCTGGATGCTATTGGTTTACGCACCAGTGTGCCATTGGGTTTGGGGTGGCGGTTGGCTGGGTAGTGCAGGTTTACAGGATTTCGCCGGTGGTACCGTGGTACATATCACTGCCGGTGTGGCAGCGATTGTTGCCGCCCTGGTGATAGGGCCGAGAAAAGGTTATGGAACGCAACCATTGCCCCCACACAATCTCACTATGACAGTCACAGGCGCCGGATTGCTGTGGGTCGGATGGTTTGGTTTCAATGGCGGATCAGCGCTCGCAGCAGATTCGAGTGCCGCGCAAGCAATACTCGTGACTCATTTATCGGCCTCAGCTGGTGCTCTTGCGTGGATGGGGATGGAGTGGCTTCGACATGGTAAGCCCTCGGTTCTGGGTATTGTGACTGGTATGGTGGCTGGACTTGGCAGTATTACTCCTGCGTCCGGATCGGTGGGTCCGGCAGCGGCAGTTTTGATTGGTTTGAGCGGTGGTGTCGTGTGCTATTACGCGACGCTTTATATCAAGTTGAAGCTGATGATCGACGACAGTCTAGACGTGTTTCCGGTGCACGGTGTCGGTGGCGTTTTGGGTACTCTGTTAGCAGGTGTATTTTGTGCGCCAGCGTTGGGTTTATTTTCAGGCAATGGCTTCTCAGACGGTATTTCTTCAATCGGTGGACAGGTATCGGTCCAAGCCCTTGGGGTCATGGCAACACTGGTATACACAGCGATAGCAAGTTACTTGGTGTTGAAATTAGTTGATGCCGTCCTTGGTTTGCGCATGGACTCCGACGATGAAACCCAGGGTCTCGATCTGGTGCTGCATGATGAGCGAGGTTATGACCTCTAGCGGCTAAGACACTTTGCTGCTCACCCGTGTGCCGAGAGGCACGCGGGTCATTCGTGCTCGCAGGGCGTTCTCCGCATTAGTCATGGACTGTCAGACTCGCTCAAAGTAGACTTCTCACTGAGCAAGACTTCTGCAGGTTGACGTGCATTGCGTTACACTGATGCCTCGATGCAGAGGTCTCTATGGGGCCACAAGTCAGCGCTTAGGAGAGCACCAAATCCGTGTCTAAAGACAACATGATTCCACTCGTTCAAGTGAGTAGCGGCGAAAAATACACCACTGCACAGGGTTTCAAAGCCATCAAAGATGGGGTCAAGAAAACCACTGCGCTGTATGAGCCACTTAAGAAACCGCAGTGGCTGCGTGTCAGAGCGCACGGTGGAGCGAAGTACGAGTCGGTCAAGAATATTGTGCACTCCCACGGCTTAGCGACGGTCTGCGAAGAGGCTAAGTGCCCCAATATGAGTGAATGTTGGAGTCGAGGCACGGCGACTATTATGTTGATGGGCGATGTCTGCACACGCGCATGTCGCTTTTGCTCAGTCAACACCGGTAATCCGAAAGGCTGGCTCGATCCCCAGGAGCCCGATAATACAGCTCGATCGGTGCAGCTCATGGGGTTGAATTACGTCGTGCTGACCTCGGTGAATCGCGATGATTTACCTGACGGTGGAGCTGCACATTACGCAGCGTGTGTTCGAGCGGTTCGTGAGCAAAACCCCGATACGGCGGTAGAAGCACTCACTCCAGATTTCTTGGGTGATCTCAGTGCGGTCGAGGTGGTGGTGGATTCTGGGTTGCAAGTTTTCGCTCAGAACATTGAAACGGTCGAGCGTCTGACGCATCCTGTTCGAGATCCAAGGGCAGGGTATCAACAAACGCTCGATGTACTAGCGCATGCCAAGCGCCATAACCCCAAAGTTCTGACCAAAACGAGCTTAATGCTGGGTCTTGGTGAGAGACGCGATGAGGTCGAGCAATGCCTAGACGATTTGCGTGCAGTGGATGTCGATGTTGTGACCTTTGGGCAATACTTGCAACCGACTCGCAATCATTATCCGATTGATCGTTACCTCACGCCTGAAGAGTTCGAAGAGTATCGGCAGCTGGGTCTGAGCAAGGGTTTTCTCGAGGTCGTATCAGGCGTCATGGTGCGTTCGAGTTATCGCGCTGAACAAGTCCTGGCGGGCAATAACGTGGGTCTGGGTGTTGATTAAAGAGCCCCAGCCGCACTAACCACAGAGTGAGACGAAACCGATGCCTGCAGCGTTTAAAACGATAGGACTACTGGGTCGCAGTCACGACGAAGAGTTTACCCAATTACTTGTTGACCTATTGCAGCTCCTGCACGAGCGCGGCTACGAGGTGATCGTTGAGGATCGCTTGAAGGAGGGTTTGGGAGATCTTGATTATCGCTACCAGGAGCGCTCGAGTATCGGTGAGAACGCCGACTTGGCAATTGTGATTGGTGGTGATGGTTCCTTACTCAGCGCTGCGCGTACTTTGGCGCGCCACGAAGTACCCGTACTCGGGGTCAATCGCGGCCGATTAGGTTTTCTGACCGATATTAGTCCTGATGACATTATGCTGGCCATCCCCGCGATCTTGAGTGGTCATTACGAGTCCGAACAAAGATTTTTGTTAGATGCTACGGTCGTTAGAAATGGCGAGGTCGTTGCCAAAGCAGACGCCTTGAATGACGTTGTTGTTAACTCTGGCGCTTCGGCTCAAATGATCGAATATGAACTCTACATCAATGACCTATTTGTTTATCGACAGCGTGCCGACGGCTTAATCGTATCGACACCAACCGGTTCAACGGCCTATTCGTTAAGTGGGGGCGGACCCATCATGCATCCCTCCCTCGATGCTGTCGTGCTGGTCCCGATGTTTCCCCATGCATTAAGTTCGCGTCCAATCGTCGTCGATGGTAATTCCACTATCCGGATTGATATTTTACCGCGTAATCGAATCCACCCACCGGTCACCTGCGACGGCCAAGTCAACATGACTGCGCGCCCAGGAGATTCGGTTTTGATTCAAAAAAAGCCGCACCGGCTGACTCTATTGCACCCGATTGGTCACAGCTTCTATGCCAGCTGCAGAGACAAACTGCGCTGGAGCACTGCGCTAGTTGATTAAGTCGGATGCCAGTCGCTGAAGGTTATGAGGTTTTTACGCTGCAATCAGAGCCAGAAGTACAGGCACTGAGTCAACAATTGTGGTCGCGCCATGTCGGTCATCATTGGCGGCATGTCGATAACGGCATCACGCTTTATGTTTTACAGCCGCACCATGTGAAAGTCGCGCTGGCCCTTCGAGAGGCCATTGATACCGGTGTGACGCTGCCACCACCTGCCCCCCGATTTAATGCGCCGATGCTTTTGAATGTCCTTGCTCGAGCACCGGTGACGCTCTTAACTCTGGTCACGAGCACAGTGATTTTTTTGGCAATTCATCTGGGGGGCTACTGGGGGCTCTTAGCCGAACTGAGTTATTACCCTGTCATTGTGAACGAGAGAGGTCTCACCTTTTTGCCAAGGAATGGCGAGTGGTACCGCGTGATTGCCCCAGCTTTGCTTCATTTCAGCTGGATGCACCTTATTTTCAATAGTCTGTGGGTGTGGGAATTTGGCAGACGGATCGAAGTCGCGTTTGGGTCGATCACGACCCTCGTGTGTTATCTGGCCATTGCTGCGATCAGTAATGTTGCCCAAGGTGAACTCGCTGCACCGGGGTTATTCGGTGGTTTATCCGGTCTCGTTTACGGGCTGCTCGCGCTGGTTTGGATCGGTGGCAAAGTCCGCCCCGCTTGGTGTGTCGGAGTATCGAACCCCATCCTATATTTCATGCTGGGTTGGCTGGTGTTGGGAATGATCGGTGTGGTTGATCAGCTCGGATTTGGTAGTATCGCGAACCACGCTCACGTTGGCGGCTTGTTGGCGGGTATCTTGATTGCCGGATTGATCTGGATCAAGCAGTCAGCGGGTCGCTCATCATCATGATACAGGAGTAGTTATGCCAAGCTCATACCAAGACGCTGTTGCACAGCTTACACCAGAACTCTATCGACGATTCTTAACGGCCTTGGAAACGGGTCGATGGCCAGATGACCGGGTCGTTGAGCCTCACCAGCGCGAGCAAATGATGCTCGCGGTCATTGCTTACGGCGAACTTCATTTGCCGCCAGAGGAGCGGGTGGGTTATATCGACAAAGGCGCCAAGGCGGGTGACCAGTGCGATGATCAACCGGTCGAGCTAAAGTGGAGTGGGGAATGAGCCAAGTTTCTGGCTTTATCCGCAAGCTGTCAGCGAATCTTTCTGATGTGGTGCAGTATGAGCTGCCCTTGGGCGACCAAAAGCTTGCCTTGAATCCTTTGATTGGTAACGATATTCGACTCGAATTTTTGCAAGAGATTCGCTGTGTCGCCTGCGATCGAAAAACGAATAAAAGTTTTAATCAGGGGTATTGCTACCCGTGTTTTCGTTCGCTCGCGCAGTGTGACTCATGCATTATGAGCCCGCACAAGTGTCATTTCGAGGCGGGTACTTGCCGCGAGCCCGATTGGGGGCAAACGAACTGTATGATCGACCACTACGTGTATCTGGCAAACACCTCGGGTCTGAAAGTAGGTATCACTAGACACACTCAAATCCCGACCCGCTGGATTGATCAAGGCGCAACCCAAGCGCTTCCGATTGCGCGTGTTTCGAGTCGTTATCTGTCGGGCGCACTGGAAGTCGAGCTCGCTAAGACGACAGCTGATAAAACCGCCTGGCAAGCGATGCTCAAGGGACCTCCCGAGCCATTGGACTTAGAGGCACAGCGTGATCGTTTGTTAAGCGAATACGCATCAACTATCGAGGATCTGCAATCGCGATTCGGGTTGCAGTCGATACAACCGTTGCTGGATGCAGCAACGGTTAACATCACTTTTCCGATCACTGAATATCCAGACAAAGTGAAGGCCTTCAACCTCGATAAGGAACCGGTGGTCGAGGGACGTTTGGTCGGGATCAAAGGACAGTACTTGATCCTAGATACCGGGGTTCTCAACTTACGCAAGTATGGCGGCTATCGCCTTGCAATTGATTATTAGGAGACAGTCATGAGAGATGCTCAGCCACAGGCAATACGTCTGGCAGATTATCAACCTGCGAGTTTTGCGATTCGTAACGTCGAACTTGAGTTCGAGTTGTTCAGTGATAAAACCTTGGTGACCTCGACTCTGACGATCGAACGCACGCGTGCTGACCGCAGTGCCTTGGTACTCGATGGGCAAGATCTTATCCTGCTATCGGTTGAGTTAGATGGCCTTATTCTGGACGCCTCCGATTACCAACTAACGCCGGACCAGCTCATTATTGCGTCGCCGCCCGATCACTTTACGTTGCGCACCGTGGTTGAAATTCATCCAGAGCGCAATACCTCTCTTGAGGGGCTCTATCGCTCCAGAACCCTGTTTTGCACGCAGTGCGAGGCCGAGGGTTTTCGCAAAATTACCTATTACCTCGACCGCCCCGATGTGATGTCAATTTTTACCGTCCGCATCACGGCTGATCAGGAACAGTATCCAGTACTACTCAGTAATGGTAACCAGATCGGCGCAGAGACGCTCGATCACGGCCGGCATAGTGTTACTTGGCATGATCCTCACAAGAAACCAGCTTACTTGTTTGCGCTGGTTGCGGGCGATCTGGCACATATCGAAGACCGTTTTACCACGATGTCTGGTCGCGACGTGGTGCTCAGAATATTTGTCGAGCCCAAAGACCTAGATAAATGTGATTTTGGGATGGGCGCATTGAAACGTTCGATGCTGTGGGACGAACAGAAGTATGGCCGCGAGTATGACCTCGAGTTGTTCAATATTGTCGCGGTCGATGACTTTAACATGGGTGCCATGGAGAATAAGAGCCTCAATATTTTTAACACGTCGTGCGTGTTAGCCAGCCCTGATGTCACCACAGATCAGGGCTATCAGCGGGTCGAGGCGATTATCGCACACGAATACTTCCATAATTGGTCGGGTAACCGGGTGACCTGCAGAGATTGGTTTCAGCTGAGTCTGAAAGAGGGTTTTACTGTTTTTCGTGACAGTCAATTTTCGGCTGACATGGGTTCGGAAGCGGTCAAGCGTATTGAAGATGTGGTGCTCCTGCGAACGGCTCAGTTTGCCGAAGATGCGGGCCCTATGTCGCATCCGGTAAGGCCTGATTCCTATATCGAGATCTCCAACTTTTATACGCTGACGGTGTACGAGAAAGGGGCCGAAGTGGTCCGAATGCTACACACCTTGCTCGGTGAGGACAGATTCCGAGCCGGTTCAGACCTGTATTTCGATCGCCACGATGGGCAAGCGGTCACCTGTGATGATTTTGTAGCGGCGATGGAAGCGGTCAGCGGTTATGACTTATCGCAGTTTAAGCGTTGGTATTCACAGTCAGGCACACCGGTTGTGACAGCGGCGACTGACTACGATAAGGAGCAACGCACTTTGACGCTCATGCTCACTCAGTCATGTCCAGCAACCCCGGGACAACCCACCAAACAACCGTTTGATATTCCCATTTTAATGGGGCTGGTCGGTGCTAAAAACACCTTGCCGATCATATCTAACAGCGAGGGTGTAGAGGTGCGATCGTCCACTGAAGTGCTTTTACGCCTCACGCAAAGCGAGCAACGCTTTGTGTTTGAGCAGGTGGATGAGCCCGCTATTGCCAGTTTATTGCGGGGTTTCTCAGCCCCTGTCCGCTGTAATCAGAGCCTGACAGTTGATCAGTTAGTGACACTCATTTGTAATGAGTCAGACGGATTCTTGCGCTGGGACGCCCTGCAAACGCTCGCAGTGCAGGCTATTGAAGAGACGCAATCAGGCAGCACATCCGAGGCCTTGCCTGCCTTAATCGATGGACTGCGAAATCTGCTCGAAAAGGAAGAAGATCCGGCAATTGTGGCGGTGAGCCTGGTCTTGCCGAGCGAGAACTATCTGGCAGAGCTCCACAGCCAGAAGGGAGGCGCTGACCCAATCGGTCTGCACCTTGCGCGTGAAGGCGTAAAAGTCGCCATTGCTAAAGCGCTTTATGACACCTTATTAAGGCTCGCGGCAGCCCCTACTCATTCCACTTACGAGGCAGATGGCGCGGGCATCGCGGCTCGAAGCTTGCGCCATACTGCGCTCGATTACGTCAGGATGGTAGAGGGTACGCAGGCGGCCGATATTGCACTTCGCTTACTAGAATCGGCAGACAACTTAAGCGACCGACTCGCGGCACTGAGAACGCTCAGCTATGTGGGTGGTAAACGTGCTGATGCAGCCATTGCCTCTTTTTATCAGCGTTTTAGCGATGAGCCATTAGTGGTAAATCAATGGTTTCAGCTGCAGGCTATGAACCCTTATGGCAATGCGATTGATCGCGTTAAATCACTGCTAGCGCATCCGGCCTATGATCCATTGAATCCGAACAAAGTGCGATCCGTGATTGGGGCCTTCAGTCAGGCGAACCCGGTGCAGTTTCACAGCACCGATGGGCAAGGCTATGCTCTGCTGGCAGACATCGTTATCGAGCTCAATGAAAAGAACCCTCAAATAGCGTCGCGCCTGCTAGCGCCGCTCACCAAATGGCGGACTTATCCTGCTCAGAGTGCTGCGATGCGGGCAGAGCTAGAGCGCATTGCTAGCCAGGCGACCTTGTCTAAAGATGTGTTCGAAGTGGTGTCAAAGTCACTCGCTGTTTGAGTCTGGCATCTGCTGCGTGATTGCCTATCGTCGGTGATCACGCAGCAGGGTCAATGCTGGCTCAGTAGGGCGGTTTTGCTCTGCTACTTCGCCATAGCCGAAGGGTAAATTTAATTCGGCGGGTACAGCCGCAGTGAGGCGTCTGAACGCGGGGCCAAGAGCTGCTCGATTTCTCTTCTGTGCTGTCGCAACAGTTTGGCGAGTGCGGTGCCCTGCCATGTTTGCGGGGTAGCGCTGTATCGTTGTCGCAGCAGTTGCTGAAGCTCGCGCTCTAGGCTCGCTGAGCCTATTCTTTGTCCTAAGCTTTCGATGCTGTCGAGATGAGTGGATTGTGACTCGGGCAAGGCGTGAACGAATGCTCTCAGATGTTGCAGGGTTTGCCCCGCATCGCTATGTCGGGCCGCATCAATTGCTTGCCGCAGCAAATCGCTTTGGCTCTCATGTGCAGCGCTTGTTGGCGCTGCACTTTTCTTGTGTGCTTGTCCGCGTCGCCAGCCCCACAACAAGGTCGCCAGCCATAGCAGTGTGATAGTGCCGGTGATCATCGGCCACCACCCGGCAGTCACAATGGGTTGAGAGAGAGGTGTCGACTCTGGGGTTTGATCAAACTGACTGTCGTCTAACGAAGGCGGCGGTGCCATCACAAACTCATCGCGTGGTCTGGGCTGGTCGGTCTCCTGCAGCACACGGGGGCTTATCGTGAGGCGTCTTTCGGGTAGCCTGGCGAAATCAAGCTGGTCGGTGACACTATTCCAGAACGGGATCTCGATTGCCTCTAGGGTCACTAACCCCTCTTGAGAAGCGATGATCGCGCTACTTTCAATGCGCTCGCCGCTTAAACCCTGAGCGCTATCAAGATCTTTGATGACGGGTTGATCAGGATAGTATTTCAATGCCTGTGGCAGCCTGGTTGGTATCGGTGGCAGCTGCACCCCTTGAACTCCGGTGCCACGTAGGGTGAGAGTGCGAGTCAGAGCCTCGCCCGCGCGAACCGAGATCGAGTCGCCCAGGTTGTCACCGAGCGTTAATGCTTCAGCGACAATCCACGGACTGTCTGGAAACGAGTAGGGGATGGGTTTGACCGTTACAATGATAGGCGCGGTATTGCGCGTGATGAGTTGCCCAGCACGAGATCGAGCGAAGAGTCCGCCCCCGCCTAGCATTTCTCGTCCGCTCAGTCGCAAGCTGGGTATCGTCAGCGATCCGGATTGCTCAGGGAATATCACATAGTGTAGCTCGTGAATGATCCAAGGCTTACCCGCAATGGTTCGCTGGAACGTTTGCTGCTCGACCAGCTCGACGTGCGCGTTCGGAATCTCGAGCTCTGAAACATTCAGATCATCTAAGTTAATCGCGCGTTCGATGGTGATAGTCAGTCGCACCTGTCCCTGCACATACACCGATTGCCGATCGGATTCGGCGCGGAAGTTGAGTGTTGAGTCACCGCTGGTGGCTACAACTGGGGGGCCGACTTGGATGTTGATTGGCTCGGTGCGTTCGCCATCGATCTCGAGTGCGGGAATGACAGCGATGCCCTGTCGTTTGGGTGTTAGGTCGACTCGAAGCGTATTTGAGCGAGTTACGGCACCATTGATGATTTGGAGGTTGCTCGAGCTTGATTGACCGAGCAGTTCGAACGAGGCCTGTACTGAGCTTAAATCGAGGTTCGATAACTCCGCGCCGGTCTCTGAGCTAAGGTTTAGCGTGATAATATCGCCCAGTGCAATGTCGGTGCGATCTACAGATGCTGTGAGTGCAGCGACACTGGGCGCGCTCAAACTGTAAAGCAGCATCGTCAGGGCTAGTATACGTCGCATTGTGTCACCATACTTTTTGACCATTTTGAGTCGTGTTTTGTCGTTGTCGTTGCTCGCTTTCGTAGCGAAACTTCTCTCGCAAGAGCCCTGAGGGGTCGTCCTCTATTCGGCGGATCCACTGTTCCATAGCTTGTTGCTTTTCCTGATCGGCGCGCGCATCGTTAATCGTTTGTTCTGCCAGCGCCTGCTCGGCTTCAGCAGCCTCGCTATCGGATTCTGAGCCCTCGGCTGAGGCGTCAGTGTCGCTTGCCGGTGGCGCAGCTTGAGGGTCTGATTTCTGCTCCGATGGGTCGCTCGCGCCACTCTGTTGATCAGAGTTTTGATCGGTATCGGAAGGGTCGCTGCTAGCCTCGCTGTTACTCTCGGAAGTGTCAGAGGATTCCGACTCCTGGCCCTTGGAGCTCGAGCTCTCGGAACTTTGTGAGTCATCCGATTGTGATCCATCACCTTGCTGCTCGGTCTCTGATTGATCTTGTTGTTGCAGTAATTGGGCGACCAGATCACGGTTAAACTGTGCATCATCACTGGGCTCCAGAGCCAATGATTGGTCAAACGCCGCCAGAGCTTCTTCCAGTTGTCCAGCTTTGGCGCGCGCGTTGCCCAGGTTATACCAATCGCTCGCGGTTTCACCCGGTAGTGCCTCGAACTGCTCGAGTGCAGTCACTGAATCGTTGGCTTGGTAGCTGGCGATAGCAGCCCAAGCGGGGTCGTCAAATAAAGCAGCGGCGGCCTTGGGGTCGGTTTCAAGTAGCTTCGCGGCTTGCTGGTTCGGTGTTTGCCACAACTGTTGCCAGAGACTGCGGGAGCTCTGTGGAGGTGTTTCCTTGGGTGCCTGTGCGATCACGTGTTGTGGAGCGAGACCGAGTGGGACAGCCATAATGATCAGAGCCAACAGCGCGCTAGGGTTCTTAAGAATGAGGCCAAAGATTGTGATAAGCCAGGGAACAAGCCACCAGTGGCCAGCATCAGCCCAAGTATCCGCTTGTCGCTCAACGATAATTTGGCTGCGCTGATCAGTTTGGCTCAGGCGGTCCAGTGCTGTGTTGATGTCGCTATCATCGAAGGTCAGCAAGCTGAAGTGCCCGCCCAAATCCGCTGCCAGTTGCTCCAGTCGTTTCTGCGGTAAAGAGGGGACGACGATATTATTCGCTGCGTCTCGCAGAAAACCACCATTGCCCAGTGGAATAGGTGCTCCCGACTGAGTTCCGACGCCTAAAATGGTGACCGCTAGATCTGCTGTACTGAGTTCAGTGACCAGCGATTTAGCCTGATCAGTCTCGATGTCATCGGTGATCCAGAGGATTCCGCCACCTGGCACACCAGATGAGTTTAATAAATCTCGCGCCAGCGCAAATGCGGCTTCTGGACTACTGCCGGGCACAGGCATGATACTGGGGACCAGCGCCGGGACTAAGTTCTCGATCGTCGCCAGATCATCGGTCAGAGGCGTGACCACGTGCGCGTCGCCGGCATAAGCAATCAGCCCAACTTGGGTATCTTGTTGCAGTGCCAAAAGGTCTCGGATTTTTTGCGTTGCCCGCACCAGGCGTGACGGACTCAGGTCTTCAGCGTACATCGAATAACTCAGGTCAAGCACAATGACATAGGCTGACTTTTGTTGTGATACGGGCACCGGTGTTTGCTGCCAGGACGGGCCCGAGGCAGCAATAATGCCCGATAACCAGGCCAAACCGAGCCACAACCAAGGACCTCTCTGGCGCGACTGAGCGTTGTTAGGTAGCAGGTGATCGAGCAGATCAGGCGCGATAACATCAGACCACTGATTCGAACGTGTCGTTTTGATCAATAACAGACCAATACCAACCGCAGTGGGTAACAACAGCCAGAGCCACTCGGGCCGCAAGAAATGTATCTCAGGGAAGCTCAGCATTGGTCCCCCCAGCGATCAAACGACGTCGCTGTAATGCCAGCCATAGAAGGGTCAATATGCCTGCGAGACCAATTGGCCAATGCAACAGTGACTGCTGTGGCCTGAACGTCGCACCCTCAGTTTGTGCGGGTTCCAGTTCATCTAACAGATCATAGATGGTGGCGAGCTCTTGTGGTGAGCGCGCTCTGAAGTAACGTCCACCTGTGGATTCAGCCATTGCCGTCAGAGTCGACTCATCTAATTCCGCCGACGGATTGACACGGCGACTCCCAAACAGGCTTGGCACCAGCATCTCGTCCGCTCCGATACCGATGGTATAGACTTTGACCTTGTAGTTGGCTGCCAGTGCGGTGGCGTCCAGAGGCGCTACACTCGAGGCGGTATCCTGCCCATCAGTCAGCAGAATCACGACCCGATCACCACTGCTTTTCTCTCGGAGGCGCTTGACCGCCAGACCGAGCGCATCGCCAATCGCTGTTTCACTCCCAGCGAAGCCGATCTGTGCTTCGAGCAGAAACTGTTGCACAGTGTCCCGATCGAAGCTCAGGGGTGACTGCATGTAGGCTCTGCTCCCAAATAGGATAAGGCCCACTCGGTCACCTTCTCGGCGTTCGATAAACTCGGCGCCGATCTGTCGCACCGCATCAATACGCCGAATAACTTGCTGATTAACGATCATGTCCTCGACGCGCATGCTGCCAGAGATGTCGACTGCAAGCAGTAAGTCACGACCCGATTGGGGAAGTAAGATCGGTTCTCCAATCCATTGGGGTCTTGCAATCCCAGCAACCAAAGCACACCAAATCAGGAATAATAGCCAGTATCTCGGGCTGCTCAAGTGGGTTTGTGCCGTGGTGCGGCTTGCCGCCACACTCTGCCACTGCTGAAACTGGGGCACCCAAATCGCATTTTGGGATGAGCGTTGAGACCGCGCTCGCCGCAGTAATCCGACTAAGGGCAAGGGGATGAGCGCAAACATCCACGGCCAGAGCCACTCAAGCATGGCTACCTCCGCGGTAATGCTTGAGCCAGTTTTTGGCGGAATCGAGGTAGGTAGAGCGCTCTTGCCATAGGCGCTCAGTATTCGGGGTGTACATCCAGTCGATCAGATCAAAATTGAGCCTGTGTCGGTGTCGCTCAGAGACACTCTGCAACAGGTAACTTTTCCAAATATCGCCACTGAGTGCAGCGACATCGCAGCGATTATCGTAGTGTAAGGCGACCGATTTCAAGAGCGCATTGATGGCTTGGCATGCAGCAGCGCTATCGTCGGGCCGCTGCCAGTTGAGAGCGATGGTTGCCAGCTCACGCCGTGCTTGTCGAATCACCGCGGAGCGCTTAAAACGGCGATACAATAACCATACCATTGCGCTGATCACGATCAGCACCAAGAGAGCCAGTAGCCACCAGCCAGGCGCCAGTGGCCAGCTAAAATCGGCGTCTGGAAGGCGCAGAGGCTTGAGTTGGGCGAGGGGATCTTGCGGGTTCATCGAGATCCTCCAAACAGGGGTCTCAACACCTTGCCGATGGGGTCAACCGTGCTGCATGCGATGACGGGTATACCTAGCCCGCGGCAGTCAGTTTGCAGCGTCTGCAGTCGCTGCTTCACGATCAGCTCATACGCCTCGCTCAGTGTCTTCGACGTGGTATCAAGTTGACCCGTCGAACTGCCGTCTGTAAAGGGGTAGACTCCCGCTCTTGGTGCTTGCAATTCGAGTGGATCAGAGATGAAGCAAACGGTGATTCGGTTGTGGCGAGCCAGTGAACTGAGATGCTTCAAATCGGCATCCGTGCTGTAATCGGCGAAGTCGCTAATCAGTATTAAATGAGATCCCGGGCGGGCAATGCGTCGCAGTGCAACCAGCTGCTGTGTCATCGCCATGGCGGTACTTGGGGAGCGATTGGGAAGCTGACGATTGGCCTCTAAGCTACGCTGCAAGAAATGGAGAACAGCGCTTCGGGATGCCTTGGGGCGCAATTCGATGGTGTCGTGCTCGGCACTGATTAAGCCGCCAACCCGGTCTCCACCCTCGAGTGCGGTCCATGCCAGGACTGCTGCGAGCTCTGCTGCGTACACCGATTTAAAACAGGTTTGCGAACCAAAGAAGAGGCTATTTCGTTGGTCGAGGGCGATCAGTACGGGACGTTCCCGTTCTTCCCGGAATACTTTGGTGTGAGGATCACTGGTTCGTGCAGTAACACGCCAGTCGATCGATCTGACATCATCGCCTGGGTAGTATTTACGGACCTCATCGAAATCTAAGCCGCGTCCACGGCGACTGCTGCTTTGTTGTCCCGCAAGTAAGGCGAGTGCTGCATTGCGAGTGTGCAAGTCGAGTTGACGCGCCAGATAGCGGGCCTCGAGCAGACGCGGCAAATCGGTATATGCGCCATGTGGCGCCTCGTTGTGTTGCCTTTGGGCTGACATCATCCGATCGGCACGCAACTCAATAGTTGTTCAATAATATGATCGGTGGTGATGCCATTCGCTTCGGCTTCAAAGCTGCTCAAAATTCTGTGCCTCAGTACATCAGGCGCCACCGCGAGTACATCTTCGGGTGTCACAAAGTCGCGTTGAGCCAGCCATGCATGGACTCGTGAGCACCGATCCAGCGCGATGGTTGCACGTGGACTCGCCCCGAACTCGATCCACTGTGCGAGCTTCTCGCCGTAGTTCTCAGGATGGCGAGTCGCCATCACCAGCTGCACGATATAATTTTCGACCGGCTCGCTCATGTGGAGTGCCATTGCCGCCTTACGTGCTTCGAATAAGGTCGCTTGAGTCACTGGTTGGGGCAGAGACGGCTTGGCGCCAATGGCTTCTTGCCGTGTGATCGCTAAAATTTGATGCTCAGTTTTGGCGTCGGGATAGCCGACCTTAACGTGCATCAAAAAGCGATCCAATTGGGCTTCAGGTAAGGGGTAGGTGCCTTCTTGCTCAATCGGATTTTGAGTCGCCATCACCAAAAAGAGTTCAGGTAATGGGTAGGTTGTCGACCCTACCGAAATTTGACGCTCGGCCATGGCCTCTAATAACGCGGACTGCACTTTGGCGGGTGCTCTGTTAATTTCATCAGCCAACACTAGGTTGTGAAAAATGGGGCCTTTCTGGAAATGGAATGAGCTGTCTTGGGGCCGATAAATCTCGGTTCCGGTGACATCGCCGGGGAGGAGGTCAGGGGTAAATTGGACACGATGGAAATCGCCTTCGATACCATCGGCCAGACATTTAATGGCTTTGGTTTTGGCCAACCCGGGGGCGCCTTCGACCAGTAAATGACCGTCTGCCAAGAGAGCAATCAAAAGACGATTGACCAGGTGACTTTGACCTACGATCTGTTGAGATAGCCAGTGCTCGAGACTTTGAATATCGGATTGTGTCACAGTATCTCCTGTTTCATGCTGATGTGTTCCAGCGTACAATTGTGCCACCGCCGGAATCGCACGCGATCTTTTAAAAACGGTGCCAAGTTGTGATCTGCGATGCGAACTTAAGACCCACATGACGCGAAAAAGTTCTACGTACTATGGGGGCCTTGGGCGAAAAATCAAGCGCTAAGTCAACCTCTCTTCTGGTAAAGGTGAAACGGTCAATGTCCTTGGAAACCTACAAACAGCAACAAATCACCGGTTTACAAGATACTTTGCGAGCCCTCCCAGACTCCTCTGAGAAAGCATCACTACTGACCATGGCCGAGCCACTGTATCGTCGGTATCCCGCTGAGGACCTTGAGCCGCAGTCAATCGATCAACTCTGCAGCCGCTTGCGCTTCTTATTCACGGAGCTGACCTGTCAATCGATGGATACGGTGCACGTAAAATGTGTGATCACCAGTGAGGCCTCCTCGATTGATTTCCACGATGGCGCTATCCTGGTTGTCGTCTGCCCTGAGATGCCGTTTTGCACCTCATCAGTACGCGGCGAGCTGAACCGCCTGGGCGCAGATATTAAAGCTTTGACCTCATGTAACATGAGTGTTGGGGTCGATCCGACGGGCCGTATTCAGAGCGTAATAGACGGCGATGCAAGCGCATACCGTGTCAGCCTGTTGTATTTCGAGCTAGCTCAATTGTCAGAAGAATTGTCTATCGATGCCATACAGGCGTCTATTAGTCACGTCATGCAACAGGTGACGTCAGTAGTTACCGCGTTTCCGATGATGCAAAAGCAGTTGGTGAATTCTCAAGTGACCGTCGCAGGTTGCTCGCTGATGGATTCCGTGACTCGTACTGAGGCGGGCACTTAAAGTCTTAATGGTTGATGATCATCCGATGATCTTAGAAGGGTATAAAAATACACTATCAGATTTTTGTGAAGAGCATTATAAGC
>OBNU01000064.1_pt1 | contig 16369 bp, 13 predicted proteins | sample 1494211 | NCBI WGS metagenome assembly OBNU01 (sample SAMEA3275559, study PRJEB22092) | marine metagenome | biome: ENVO:01000252 "freshwater lake biome"; feature: ENVO:00002042 "surface water"; material: ENVO:00000021 "freshwater lake" | collected 2014-06-21T10:00:00+00 | depth 2 m | reverse complement strand
ATCCGCCTGGTCCTACCAAACGACAAACCCTCGCCAGCGGCGGGGGTTTTTTGTTTGGCGCGGCGTTAGCCGCTGATTTGAACCGCCCGGTTCGACACATTCCGACCCAGAAGGAATGTGGTCCAATTTGGTTTTAATCGCGCCGATGACAAAGTGGCTTTTTAACACTTTTTTGTTTAGATAACGGCTCGCCAGTCATCTAACGTCAAAAACTCGTAACAATTATATCGGTAAAAAAGAGGCTAACATGAAGAAAATGTTCAAACTACAAAGTGCCATTGCCGCGTTAACAGCTATGGGGACGGTCACTGCCAATACGGTCGCATTTGCTCAGGATACCGAGAATAGTGGGCGCCAGTTGAGCGCTCTCGAAGAGATCGTAGTGACCGGTACGCGTGTGGCTAACCGGACGAATCTTGATACCACCTCACCGGTTGATGTCATCACCAGCGAATCTCTAGGCCAAAGCGGCACCACAGAGTTGAATCAAGCCTTGTCTCTGGCAGTGCCATCCTATAACTTCCCCCGACCCGGCTTAGCTGACGGTACCGACACCATTCGCCCAGCGACCCTTCGCGGCCTCTCGCCAGATCAAGCATTAGTGCTGGTGAACTCCAAGCGTCGTCACTCGGCGTCCCTAGTCAACGTCAATGGCACCGTAGGTCGCGGTTCCTCTGCTGTAGATTTGAACACAATTCCAATTGGTATTGTCGATCGAATCGAAGTGCTGCGGGATGGTGCGGCGGCCCAGTACGGGTCCGATGCCATTGCTGGCGTAATCAATCTGCGACTGCGTGAGACGCGCGAGGGTGGCGAAATCACCGCCAGCTACAGCGCCAACGACACCAAGGTAAAAACCAATACCCGCGTGTCGATTGTGCCAGGAGCCACCTGGCCCCAGCCCGAATCAACCAGCCGCAATGAGTCTGACGGTGACACTGTCACTCTGTCGGGATGGAAAGGCTTTGGTCTTGGTGATTCCGGATTCCTGACCGTCGCTGCGGAGTACAAAGATGCCAACCGCACGGAGCGCGGCGCATTCGACGTACGCCAACAGTACCCTTTAGTCGATGGCAACTTCGATCCACGTGAGCAGACCATCAACCGCTTCAACCATTGGTATGGCGATCCCGAGCTGGAGCAGCTGTCTTTCTTTGCCAACATGGGCTACGACATTGCGCCCGATGTAGCGCTGTATGGCTGGGCCAGCTACCAGGATCGCGAAGCAGTCTCTGCCGGCTTTTATCGTAGAGCCCTCGATGCACGCAACGTAATTGAGGTCCATCCTGACGGGTTTCTGCCAAAAATTGCGCCTGAAGTCGAAGACATGAGTCTTGCCGGCGGTATTACCTGGAAGTCAGGCGAATGGGATATGGATGCCTCCATGGTGTATGGTTACAATAGTATGGATTTCACCATCAAGAACACGGTGAATCGCTCGATTGGTGCAACCAGCAAGACGGTATTTGACGCCGGTGGTTTTGATGCCAGTCAGTTGACACTCAACCTGTCGGGTGTGCGCGGCTACAACGTCGGCCTGGCTTCGCCGCTGAACGTTGCCCTCGGTGTGGAAGCGCGGAGAGACAACTACTCCATCAGCGCTGGGGAACCGGATTCCTATCGCAACGGCGGCGTGCTGCTGCCTAATGGTAACAACACCGCCTCCGGCTCTCAGGTTTTTCCTGGGTTTCAGCCATCCAATGAGGTTGATGAAGACCGCAGTGCCGTAGGTGCCTACCTAGATATGGAAGTCGAAGTTACCAGTCAGCTTTTGTTATCGACTGCCCTGCGGGTAGAAGATTATTCCGACTTCGGCAGCGCCATCGCAGGCAAGTTCTCGGCCCGTTACGACTTCACTGAGGCGTTCGCGATTCGCGGCACGTTACAGAATGGGTTCCGTGCGCCTTCTTTGCAACAGCAGTTCTTTACCGCGACGTCAACCAACTTCATCGACGGCGTACCCTTTGATATTACTACCTTCCCAGCGACCAATGAGATTGCCGCCGCGCTTGGCGCGCAAGAACTGGAGGCAGAGGAATCAATCAACATCTCTGCAGGCTTCGTGCTGCGGGCTGGTGACCTGAGCCTGACCATTGATGCCTACCGAATCGAAATCGATGATCGTATCGTGCTCTCGGAAAACCTAACGCAGAAGAATGTCCGAGAATTCCTCACTGACGCCGGCTTCATCGGTATCGGCGGTGGCCGCTTCTTTATCAACGGTGTGGAGACCGTGACCGAAGGCATCGACATGGTACTCAACGTCCCGATACCAACCGACAAGTTGGGTTACTTCGATCTAACGGTGGGCGCGAACTACAATACAACCGATATCAAAAAGGTCCCAGTCACTGACGAGTTGGCGACACTGAATCCCTCGCCCACCCTATTTGCTCGGGTTAACGTACTCACCTTCGAGGAGGGTACTCCGGAAGACAAGTACACAGTCAACCTGAACTGGAGTCTGGACCGGATGGGTGCCAATGTCCGTGCGGTGCGCTACGGGGATGTTCTCGCCCCCAGCTCGAACCCCGCTAATGATCTGATACTCAAAGCCGCTTGGGTGATGGATCTCGAAGGTCGCTTCGATTTCAATCAAAGCCTGCGGTTTGCGTTGGGCGTTAACAACCTGTTTGACGAGTACCCCACCCGCAGCCCCGGTGCACTGAACGGCACCGGCGCAACGCCTTATTCTAACTTGTCTCCCTTTGGCCGCAACGGTCGATCTTTCTACGGCCGTATTACCTACAACTTCTAACCGCGGTAAACACATCAGGGCTGCCCGAGAACGGGTGGCCCTTTTTTATATCCCCGGTGGGCATCTAACCCATAATTTTCACCCATCCGAAGATTCAACTGACCCAGTGAGTCAACCCACCAACAGACACATTCCGACTTTGGAGGAATGTGGTCACAGGAGCGCCAAAGGTGGGAGCGCGACAGCCAAGCGCCTCATACAAAATATCTATGTGAGCCGACTGTTATTTCGACGGACACTCCACAATCAGACACTTCCAAATCTGGAAAAGTCGTTTCCGCTCCTCGCTATTGGCGTTTAAGCAATCTTGCACCTTCATGCCGCGAAGAAGATAGACCGTGAGCTCGACGATATCAGAAATATGATCCGGTGTGGCTACAAACCCTGAACCTGAAGCGCATTCGACACCTATTGACTTCATCGCAGCGATCGCAGCGGCATCGGTAATTTGTACTTGCTGCTTCAAGACCGGATCCGTGCGTGCGGCCACCATTGCCTCGACCCAACAGGTAAGCAGGGAATCGTTGAAGGTGGCATCCCACAAAAAATCGAAGAAAGCATGTGGCGTCAACTCGCGGCGATCCTGATGCATAAGATCAAACTGATAGCGATTAACGATCTCTCTGACACTCACAATAAGCCAGCTCTCCCGAGTTGGGAAGTGATGCGTCTGCGCACCACGAGACACTCCCGCTCTCTCGCAAATCTATTGCCTCCTGGTCTTTCCGGCCACACTATGTCACTCGATGCACTGCATGATGGAATGAAAAATGAGCTGCTGTGGGTGGCGGTTGAGTCGAATGATTCGCCAGTGGGCTTCATTCTGCTGTCCGTGCTCGATGCGATAATTTTTATCAAGGAAATGGATGTGCATCGGCATCATCAGCAACAGGGTTTTGGGAAGAGCGTTAATAAGCACCGCCTTAGTAGCCGCCCGGCAACGCGGTTTTAGTGTAGCCGCACTGACCACATTTTCGAGCGTACCTTGGAATACGCCCTTTTATAGAAAGCTTGAGTTTACGACGCTGGACTACGGCAACACACCTGGAGTCATTAGAACAATTCTCGACAACGAACGTGATGCCGGACTAAAGGACAGGGTGTCGATGGTAAAGGATCTGCAGTAGGGGATCGCACGCAGCCCTCGGACGCCCTCAGATCACTGAGCCAAAAAAGATGACGGGGCAAGTCAAAAACTCCGGACTTGCAGGATCTCTGGAGCCTAGGTATGGTAATACAATAATAAAATTAATATCTGTGGTGAGTCCATGCTAATACATCGTCTTGCGCGCCGCAGTTTGATCATTTCGCTCACCGCACTCCTGGCTGCTTGCGGGGGCGACAGCAGCTCCCCTGCAGCGGCAATGGTAGCCGACAATGCCTCTGGTGGCGGCTCAACGACCACCCCACCCTCTGGACCGGACTTTACCGAAGTCGACGCCTCGTTTCAGAGCTTTATTGATGGCAACGAAGTATTCGACGGCATCAGTTATGTACTGGTCGATGCCGAAGGCATTCTCCACCAAGGCGTATTTGGCGATCACACGGCTGACACCGTTGTTATGCTGGCCTCAACCAGCAAAGTGCCCGCAGTAATGACTACGATGGCGCTTCAAGATGATCCAAACGTTAGCTTCTCAATGAGCGAGCCGGTAAGCACCCACCTGCCCTATGACGGGGTTTATGCAGATCGAACCGTTGAACAACTGGTCAGCAACACCTCTGGGATTCCCGGCCTCAGGCTTCTCGCACAATACGGTTCGCCCACCGGACCAACCCTAGAAGATTTCAACCACCTGTGCCAATTCAGTTCACAAGCTTTCGTTGATTTTGAGATCTGTGGGCAAGCCTTGGTTCAAAATGAATTGCCCACATCGCAAGCGGCTGGCAGTGTCTTCGACTACGGCGGCAGTCAGTGGCAGATTGCCGGCGTAACCGCATCGATTGCGGCTAATGCCACATGGAATCAACTGGTGGATCGATATCTTGGCACGCCCTGCGAGCTTGAAGTCTTCACCTTCGGAAACCCGTGGGAAGACCCACAAGCGTTTACCGGCTCGCCGGATAGCCTGGCGGGAACCAGCAACCCTAACGTCGAAGGTGGAGCAATCACCAACCTCGCCGACTACGCTAAGCTCCTGCAAGTTCACTTGAATGGTGGATTCTGCGGGGATACCCGAGTGCTCAGCGAGGAAGCCATCGCGAGCATGCAAGTGGACCGCGGCGGTGTCGTCGAAACAAATCCAACTCCGTATGGTATGGGCTGGTGGATAAGTACGGAGAACCCTGGCGTATTGACAGATCCTGGAGCTTTTGGCGCCGTCAGTTTTATTGATGTCAACCGAGGTATTGGTGGCTACATGGCGATTGATGATTACAGTGATCGAGACGCAGGTGCCCCACCTGAGTTCTTCATCGGACAGGCGATACCCGCGATTCAAGCCGCCTTCGATGCGGCTCAATAAATACGACAAATGAGCCATACGACGGTATGAAAGTGCATGAGGTAAGGCGCAGTCCTCAATCGACCTGCCAGTGAAAAACCTCTTCCAATGGCTTGCCAAAGACATGGGCGATCCGAAAGGCAACCTCAAGCGAGGGCGAGTATTTGCCCTGCTCGATGGCAGCAATAGTCTGGCGCGTGACGCCCACTCTGTCGCCCAGATCGGCTTGCGTCATTTCGTCTGCCAAAAATCGTAACGTTTTAATATTGTTGGTTAAGGGAGCCTGAGCCATCGGTCAGTAACCGCGCCGGTAAAGATAAAGCTGCGCACCCACACGCACCAATTCTGCCGACACCAAGGTCGCCATCAGAATATTAACCGACCACCCATAGTTTAGGCCGTTGATGAGTCCAAAAATATTGGCCCAGACTCCAATGACCAAAGGATAATATGCTGCGTGAGTTCCTTTTAGATGGATCATTTTTTCGCGCTCATCTTCCTTTAGATTGGCTTCTTTTGGTGTGCGGATAGCAAACCAAACAGATCCGATCACCATCGGCACCAAAAAAATGAGAGTCGTCGGAATCAGCATCCAGACAGAGGTCAGCATTCCGTCAAGGGTATTGGCCTCAGCCCAAGGGTAAGACGTGAAATACCAACCGAATCCCAGTATGAGGCTGACAAGAGCGACCCAGTGAATTTTCTCACGAAATGACATCAGTTATCTCCGTATGAATAAAATCTGAAGCAATGTTAATAATTTTTAACATTAAGTCAATAAATAATAACATTTTCGATTCCGGGTCTCGCCAGAACGTTTCAAGCGACACTTGTCGTGTCGAGCTATTAGGGTATTTACTTTGAGAGTCTCACCGATTCGGCCGAGAGAGAGATAATCGAAGATCGCCTCGGTGTGACCTGCCCCTAAGAGACAAAAATACCACCGAAGGAGCGGAAATCACTTTTATTGACTGACATCCACCAACGCACCGTGCGCCTTGCCCGTCTCGATATTAAGCTGCCCCGCAAGACCTGCAGTTCGGTGTATCGAGATCTCTTGCATTTTGGGTGAGATCATCATTTGGAGCATTGCGTCACGAGACGGATACATCGCGATGGCCACCTCATCCCACAGCTCTTCAACTTCACCGAGCATTAAACGCTCAACATCCGCCGCGAAAACCGCCTCGCCACCAAATTCTTTCAGCAACTCAGAGACTGCAGCACCATAAATATCGTAAGCTTCACGCCCGGTGAGTGTTGTTTCACGTCCATCTGGGTAAACTGCTTTCTCTCTGAATTTTAATAAGTTGACCATATAGATTGGCTCTGGCCCTGGCTGCTGAAAACCGGCTATTTGCTCTGCATTGGGTATCACACTATTTTTGACTTCCATAATATATTCTCCTAATAGACTCTGTTGGGATTGGCAGGTCAGAGTCACTGTTGCCGTTCGTCACTCAGCCTGAGGTGATGTTGGGTGAAGCGAATGAGCGCTCTCGCTGCAGTGCACGACTTGCGATACCCTGCGCTCTGATCACGCTCGTTACTGGTCCAAAAGAATCGCTAAATTGGCTCATCGATGCGCTTTAGTTGCCTGTGAAATTAGGATCCCGTTTATCCATGAATGCCGTGACCGCTTCTTTAAAATCCTCACTCTTGGTCGCCAGCAACCATTGATCAGAGTCAGCATGCATCAGCGCCTGATCTAGCGCCCCAGAGACTCTGTTAATGCTTCGCTTGATCATTTGCACTGCATTCGGGGGAAGCGCGGCATACTCTTTTGCCCACTCCTGAGCGCGATCATCAAGTTGATCACGCTCGCAGACCTCATCGATAAACCCCCAACGCTCGAGAGTATCAGCCGGCATCAATCGTCCCGTCATGATCATTTGTTTAGCCCGTGAAGGCCCCACCAAATGAATGCAGGTCGGCACAGCGTTCCACATCAAGTTCATGCCGAGCTTCACTTCGCCATAACCCATGCGAGCATCTCGGCTCGCGATTCTGAAGTCACAAGCAGATGCTATGCAGGTCGCGCCACCGGTGGAAATACCTTGGATAGCACAAATGACAGGCTGGGGGATATCAGCAACCGCCTGCATCAGCTTTGCGCCGAATTCGGCTGTTCTGCGCAACTGCAGCATTGTCGCAGGAGGCTTTTCTTCAGCGAGGCCATTCGAGCTAATTTCATTCAAGTCGGCGCCGACACTAAAAGTATCACCTTCGCTGCGTAATACGACTGCTCGAGTCTCGTAATCATCTTGCAGATCTCGCGCAATGTCATGGAGCTTTTGCAACATGCTCGAACTCAGAGCATTCCGCGCATCCGATCGACACAGGCTGACGGTAGCAATTTGATCGCGGTACTCTACACGGATAGGTATCGTATTATTGGCTTTACTCACAGACTAAATCCTTCGAGATGTTTACTTAGCAACTACTGATCGAGATTGGACTTGGGTCGTTGCAACAAGCGCCTGATGCAGTGCCGCAGCGAGTGCCCCTTTGATAGATAAGATACTCCAACTTGACAGCGTGTGCTATGCATGTGGCCTCGATGTACAGGGAAAGGATGTACAAGCAATGCGTGCGGAATACCCATCAAATCGCATCTCATTCTTAGACTCACTAACCACTTACCAATTGCCTAAGCAACAGCAAGTTGCGTAAACTCCCCCGAAACCGGATCAACAATCTGGGCAAACCCTATCGCCTCCTAATCCGAACCCAACAACAGAGACTGCGGAATCATGAGCCAACTTTTTAGTGTTATTGCCATTGTCGCCGCTGTCAGCGCCTTATTCTCAACTCCGACCAGTGCAAATTCTGACCCAGCCAAACTCAGTCCACCCGTAGCCGAGAAGAGAGCGCACAGCTATACCCACCATGGCATCACCATCGAAGATCCCTATGACTGGCTCTATGATAAGTCGTATCCCATAGTCGACGATGAAGACGTGCTCGACTACGTCAAAGCCGAGAATGCTTACTTTGACGCGCATATGACCGAGCAGGCCCCACTGATTGAGACCCTGTTCACCGAGATGCGGGCACGCATCAAAGAAGACGACAGCACGGTTCCCCAACAGAATGGTGATTACCTTTACTGGAGTGAGTTCGAAGAGGGCGCGCAGTATCGTAAACACTGGCGTAAGCCAGTCGAAGGGGGCGCAGCAGAGCTCCTTTTAGATGAGAACGCGTTGGCCGAAGGTCTGGAGTATTTTCGTCTGGGTGCCGCCACGGTCAGCCAAAACGGCCGTTATCTGGCCTATTCAACGGATACCAATGGGTCGGAGCGCTACACCGCTCGGATTAAAAACCTAAGCACTGGCGAACACCTGCCCGATGTGCTCGAGAATTTGCGAGGGGATTTAGTCTGGGTCGCAAATGATACCGCTCTGGTTTACGGCCCCGCGAACGAGGAATGGCGGACGCTCGAAGCTAAGTTGCACGTCATTGGCACCCCCAACAGCGAGGATGTCACGCTGTATCAAGAGCAAGACCTAAGCTTCAGCGTGGGCACAGCTCTATCCGTCCAAAAGGACTGGTTACTCATCGTGAGCGGAGATAACGAGACCACAGAAGTTCGACTGATCCCGGCTGCCGACCCCACTTCCGAACCGATCCTCGTGAAGGCTCGGAGCAAAGGCGTTGAGTACCGAATTGATATCCGTGATGGCGAGCTCTTCGTTATGGCCAATGACGATCATGTCAATTTCCGACTGGCGAAAGCAACACTCGCGAAGCCCCACGAATGGACTACTGTAGTGGCCGGTTCAGACGAATTTTATCTCACAGACTTTCAGTTATTTCAGGATTTTTTCGTTACCGAGGGACGGCTGAATGGGCTCGACCAGATCGAACTGCGCACCTATGATACAGCCGCGAAAGCTCAGCGTATTGAGTTTCCCGAAGCCAGCTATACCGTGGGTTTATCCAATAATCCTGAGTATGCCGTGACCAAATTGCGGCTTGCCTATCAAAGCATGATCACACCGCGCACAGTCTTTGATTACCACGTTGCCAACAGCACTCTAGAGCAACTCAATCAACAGGAAATCCCGAGTGGCTATGATTCCAGCCAATATGTCACCGAACGGTTAATGATCGAAGCCCGCGATGGCACCCAGGTACCGGTCAGTATTGTCATGCGTAAGGACCGAGCCGATATTCTCAAGACAGCAGCGATTGATGGACCCGGCCCATTGCACCTTTATGCCTATGGCGCGTATGCCTATGCCACACCACCTTATTTCTCGACCACGCGGCTGTCACTGGTCGACCGCGGTTTTGCCTACGCTATCGCGCACATTCGCGGTGGCGATGATTTAGGCCGACGCTGGTATCTGCAGGGTAAACTGTTCGAGCGAGCCAATACCTTTAACGATTTCGTAGACGTCGGGCGCGGTTTGATTGCCAAAGGTTACACTGCTGAGGGCAGCGTCACTGCAAGCGGAGGCTCAGCAGGTGGCAAATTAATGGGCGCCATCATCAATCAAGACCCCGCTCAGTACGGAGCGATTGTTGCCCATGTTCCTTTCGTGGATGTGCTGAACACCATGCTCAACGAGAAGCTGCCACTGACGCCTGGCGAATGGCAGGAATGGGGTAATCCTATCACCGACAAAGCAGCTTTTGCCTACATCCTCTCTTATTCGCCTTATGACCAAGTCGTGGCCAAGGCATATCCTCCGATGCTAGTTACCGCCGGGCTTAATGATCCACGCGTGACCTATTGGGAGCCCGCTAAGTGGGTTGCCAAGCTACGAGCCTTGAAAACAGATGACAACTTGCTGTTGATGAAAACCAATATGGGCGCTGGCCATGGTGGACAATCAGGAAGGTGGAACTCACTCAAGGAAACTGCTGAAGAGTTCGCTTTCATTCTGTGGCAGATGGGAATGGTCGAGGGGACTGCTCCGCATTGACGGGGTTTCACAAAACACGTTTGATCGAAGAGTAATTGCCTCGCACATTGAGCGTTAGTGTCACGGTGTCGTTCGAACGATTGCGCCAGAACCAGCCGTGACGCCCATCGAAAGAGGGTATCAGCTCCCCCTCTCGAAAATTCTCTGCACGACCGTTGCGATAAGTCGCTTTCTCTCCTGCAGTGCCATTCCCGTGCCAAGTGGAATTCAGGTGGCCAGGATCTGCAATCCATTCAAACACGAGCTTCGCACCTGCCGTCATTTGTACTTTTACCTCTGCTGCTTCGCCCGGCTCGAGCTGGATGACCAGGGTGTCATCCCAAGCTGTCTCTGTCTCTGCCACTGCGAGAGATTCCGAGGGCTGAGATGCGTCTGCCGTGACCAGTTCGGGGGCAGACATGTCCGTATCTGGCACAGGCGGAGTAACCACTACTTCTGCCGGCTCAGTGCTTGTGGCGAGCGTTGCCTCTTGCTCTGCTTCCTCGAGCAATTGCTGCTTGATCTCTCCCATCGCCGTTAATCCCAACATGCAACCCACACCGGTAGGATCAATACCGTATTCCGAGGGCAATACCACGGTAAAGAGCAATATCATCGCAGTAACCAATGCGATCAGGGTTGAACGTAACAATCGCTCGGCACTGGGGAGTTCAGCTCGGCTAGGGATATCTGAGTTATACATACACACCTCACTCGATTACTTCAGTTAACAACGAGGGCTAAGCGCTCACAAAATAGCCGGCAAGCTGATAGCCGACTAATAGAAAACCGGCTGTCATCATGATGACATTGGCGGTATATGCCTGCTTTAAAAAGCTGTCTTGGCGACGCCAAAATCCTATCAGAATGAGAATTGCAGCCAGTGCCAACAACTGTCCTATTTCGACACCGACATTAAAAGCCAGCAAGTTTTGGACTAATCCGTTCGGCGAAATATCGTACTCAATAATCTTAGACGCCAGTCCAAACCCGTGACAGAACCCAAAAATCAGAACTGCTGCTTTGGTATTCGGCTGGAACCCAAACCAACGCTGATAGGCGCCCAAATTATCGAGCGCTTTATACACAATAGAGAAACCGATGATCGCGTCGATGAGATAACTATTAATGCCAAAGTCAAAAAACACACCTGCCAGCATGGTCACAGAGTGGCCCAGCGCAAACAGACTCACGTAGATCGCGATGTCTTTCATTCGATAGAGGAAAAAAACCACGCCCAGCAAGAATAAAATATGGTCATAGCCAGTAACCATATGCTTCGCGCCTAAGTACAAGAAGGGGAACAAGTGAACACCCGTCACTTCCTGAATGTACCCTTTGTCACCCTGTGTCACAGCGTGGGCTAAAGCGTCTGTCGCACTTAGAACCCCGGCGCCACAAACAATTAAAGCCAACAGAAACAACCGCATAACGCATTACTCGAAGAAGACAAACCACCCAGTGACTATGCCTTAAGAGCCCCTGGCAAACAACTTAAGTGAGCAGTGTATGTGGGTCAAGGGCCCAACCCACCGACAACAAACTGACTTGCTATAAGCAAGACCTTACCACCTAATCTCGATAAATACCGGCGCAATTGAACCACACAAAGTACTCGCTCAACAGAAGCACGCAGGCAACCAGCGATTTGTTGCACAGTCCGAATACGCAGCATTCATACCGACACCATGCATCTCTCTGTCATAAAATTCTGACAAGATCTGGGCGTCCTATCGGTAACTTGGAGTTCATATGAAAAGAAGAGATGTGTTACGTGGCCTGGCTGCATCGCCACTGTTGATGACCGCAAATGCTCTCGGCCAGAAGCCACAGCCGACCTTTGAACACGGCGTTGCGAGCGGTGATCCCGATCACACCAGCGTCGTTATTTGGACGCGCGTTTCTCAGGTATCAGAGCCACAAACAGTACTCTGGCAAGTGTCCAAGAGCGCGACTTTTGACCAGATCATTGCCAGTGGCGAGACGATCACTAATGAGTATTTTGATTACACCGTGAAAGTCGTAGTCGAGGGATTGCAAGCCAATAATCGTTATCACTATCGATTTCAGTGCGGTCCTGCCGTCTCTGTTACCGGCATGACTCGAACCCTACCAATGGGCAGATTAGACACTTTGGGGCTTGCTATTGCGTCATGCTCGAACTACGCCTTTGGCTACTTTAATGCGTACGATGCGATCGCCAAAGATGAGGCCGTAGACTTCGTGCTTCACCTTGGTGACTACCTGTATGAATACGGTGCTACTGAATGGGGCGTACAAGAAGGCCTGCGCTTAAATCGTTCGCACAAACCCATTCACGAGATCGTTTCTTTAGCGGACTACCGAGAGCGTCATGCCCAGTATAAAAGTGATCCTGACTCCCAGAAGATGCACGCAGCAAAGCCTTTACTGCTAGTGTGGGACGACCACGAAAGCACCAATAATCCTTGGGTGGGCGGCGCCCAAAACCATCAGTTCCCAACCGAAGGCAACTGGCTGGATCGCAGAGACAGTTCAATCCGAGCCTACTATGAGTGGATGCCCATCAGAGAGCCAGACGCGGGTCTCGAGCGCCGCGAGTTCTGGCGCGCCTATCAATTTGGCGATCTAGCGCACTTGATAACGGTCGAATCACGTCACACGGCGCGGAGTCTTCAAGTGGATTACGGGGACTATGTCGACAAGATCACAACGCAAGAAGAGGCTGCCGAATTTCAGCGTGCAGTGCTCGGCGCCCCAGATCGCCCCATGCTATCAGAGAAAATGGAGCAATTCCTGATGCAGGAACTGGCTCACTCGACTGCGAGTGACATCCCATGGCGGCTGATGGGGAATGCAATTCCCATGGCGAAAACACCAGTACCCCATCTCGAGAGCATGGGTTTCACCATGCCATCGCCCTCATCAGGTGCCGATCTACTTTGGAAGGGTCGTTGGAATCTCCCCTTCTATCCAGACACCTGGGATGGTTACCCCTGGGCACGCGAGCGTCTTTATCAGATGTGTAAAGCAGTCGGCGTGCAAGATCTCGTTGTCCTCACGGGGGACAGCCACAGCTTCTGGGCAAATCACCTAACAGATGAAAGCGGTGAGTCGATGGGGGTCGAATTGGGCACAACCGGAATTTCCTCGCCGGGCGACTTTGTAGAGCAAGGTTTTGACAGAGACACAGCGGCGCTAATTGATGCGGCCTTTATGGCGCATGCTCCCGATATTCGGTGGACCAGCAACCTGTATCAGGGGTATTTGCGGTTAGTGCTTGATCGAGAAATGATTCGTGCTGATTATGTCGCGGTCAGTACCGTTGAGCTGAAGACTTACAGCACAAAGGTCATTCATTCTGAGAAGGTTGCGCGTCGATCTGGCAGACTGAGTTTTCTTTAGTCACCGGTAAAAAAATGGGAGACCACAAGGGTCTCCCATATCGATCAAAGCACAGTTAGAAGTCGAACGTTAATCCAATAGTCGCTGTGCGAGGTGCACCTAACCAAATCGCGTTAGAGCTCACAACACCCTCATAGCGCTCATCCGCCAAGTTGAAGATTTGAGCGTGTAGACGGAAACCCGACAGCGATTCAGACAAACGCTCACCCGATACCGACACATATGCGTCGAGTAAAGTGTACTCGTCAGCATACCAAGAGTTCGCTGTATTCACCGCGCGCTCGCCGGTCGACTTTGCACTCAAACCCGCTGTTATCGTGTCGTTCGTATAATCAACAGACACTACCCACATGGTCTCGGGAATACCGGTTACATCGTTGCCAGCAAAAATACCATTCTCGGCATCCACTGCACTATTACCCGACCCTTTATAGACTGAGTCGAGTGAGGTAAACGCACCGTATACCGACCAGTTTGCATCCACGTTAAACGTCGCGGCGATTTCCAGACCAGAAGAGTCGATACCACCCGCGTTGAAATAGGTGCCATCATTGCCGATCAAGTAATCATTACCAGCGCTGCTGCCGGGTGCCAAAAAGATAATCCGATTCTCGAACTGCGAATCAAAATAAGTGGCTGTGGCATATAAACGATCACCGGTATAACGCAGACCGACTTCCATCACGTCCGAAGTTTCTGGTTCTAGCTGCGCAAGATCGGCAGACTCACGCTCTAGAATATTGTCCGAGATCGACTTGAAGTTCTCGGCCAAACCGCCAAAAACGCTCAAGCCGTCCATGGGCGTCTCATACACGAAGCCGGCCGACATTAGCACGTCAGAATCGGAATCGAGCACTGTATTCGAGCTGTCACCAAACTTATCTTGTCTGGATACTTCAACCAGATATTGATTCGCACCCAAGGTTAACTTGAGGTCACCCAAAGTCAGACTGTCTTCGACGTACCACTTCAAGACGTCTTGAGGATAGGCTCGGCTGTACTGTACCCAATAGGCTGGATTCTCAAATTCGATTCCAATCCGGGCATCTGTCAGTTTATGCCAGTCGCGATACTCTTCACGATCACCATCTTCGTACCATACGCCAGCACGCAAGACGTTGTTGTCACTGGTGTTCCATGTCAGGTCAGCAGTAAAACCAGTACGCTCTTTTTGGTAATGCGTGTGTCGGTATGACTGCACCGGAATGGCATTCGCTGCGTAGCAGGCAGGATCATACTGAGCGCCGGCACCGCCATAAGGAAAGGTAATCGACGAGACACACCCTGCTTGCGGACTCAGAGCCACACCGTTGCCGTCAACAAAGAAAATGGTACCCAAAGCAGAGCCGCCTTGAACCCGAGCACCAGAAAACTCGCTTTCGGGATTACCACTGCCATCTGCCACGACGTCGACTAAATAGGGCGGAATCCAATCTCCACGACCTTCGTTATCGTGGTAATAAGCAGCGGCATCAAGAGTGATGCTATCAGTGACATCCCACTTCATCTTGCCGTAAGCAAATAAATTTTCACGCAGGGTCGACCAACCCCGACGATAAGTCTGGTTAGTGTAGGGTGTGTTTGTCCAGTTCCCAATCAATTGGTCCCAATTTGGGTATTCAACATAATCCGCTTTTGAATACACTCGCTGGTAGTTGTCTTCGTGGATCTCGTCGATTGAAAGATAGGCGCTCAGCGTCACCGCATCTAATTCAGAGACCATCTTCGCAGCGAAATGATCACGCTCATTTTGAGCCGAACCTTCCATCCAATCGGTTGCTTCTTGGTGCGATGCTGAAACAGAAAAACGGGTTTTGCCACCGATCAGACCAGAATCATAACGGGTGTAGAATCGCTTAGCGTCGTATTGCCCGCTAAGATATTCAACCCGCACACGCTCCTCCATCTCTGGATCTGATGTGACATAGTTTAGCGTTCCACCGAGAGACTCAAGTGAACGTGACGAGATGTCAGCGGTACCCTGGGCAACTTCGATTGTTGCTAAGTTAGCTGTGTCGATGTAACGGTTTGCTTTCGCACCACCGCCGTAGTTTGAGCCGCCATTCGGTAAGCCATCGATAGTGGATCCCACCTGCTGTTCCGCAAGATTAGTCTGAAAACCACGAACGGTAATAGCGGTCGACCAGTCGTCGAAACCAAATGCGTCGCCTTCGTGTACTGTCACACCTGGCAAGTTATCAATCAAATTGTTAATGCTAGTAATGCTAGAGTTTTGGAGCTTCATGCTCTCGTTGATTTCGTTGTTCGCGTAAGTTGCGCTCTTTGAAACCACCAAAATCTCTTCAATCTCTAGATTGGTGTCTTGCGTATCAGTTTGAGAAACTACTGCGCTTGCGTGTAGCGCTGCCATCACCGCGACGGCGAGTTTCGTTTTGCGCGAGAAAAAGGTTTTCTTGTTGTCTCCATTGTAAGCATCATGTTGGTTTGACTGAGTCGTGCGCCTAATATTCAAAATTGATATAACGCACGACGCGATAAGGGCATGACCTTTTCAAGTCAAACCCTGGTCATGTTCATGACGAAATATTGAATATTTGATGGCATTTTAATGACTCGCTGGGCGAGCAATTCCGAGTCAACCATCGATGCACGGTTCCACCCTTTCGGCTAGACTGACAACACGATGAACTGGGCTATAAGCATGCTCTACCTAAGCTTAGGCCAACAAATTTTAAACAACGATCAGCTGACTTCAGGATATTTTGCTATGACGACTGCTATGACCCAATTGATGACAACATGTGCTCTTACCGTGATGCTCATCTATGCCACTAGTGTAAAAGCAGAACAAGAACTACCATTCACGATCGAGCCGATCACCTCATTCGATGAACCCTGGGCGATGACTTTCT
>OBNU01000063.1_pt1 | contig 16541 bp, 19 predicted proteins | sample 1494211 | NCBI WGS metagenome assembly OBNU01 (sample SAMEA3275559, study PRJEB22092) | marine metagenome | biome: ENVO:01000252 "freshwater lake biome"; feature: ENVO:00002042 "surface water"; material: ENVO:00000021 "freshwater lake" | collected 2014-06-21T10:00:00+00 | depth 2 m | reverse complement strand
GCTGGCTAGAGCCTCACAGGCGCCGATAACCTCGGCGCTTCTGATTGTGAATGTCTTGATTTGGCTGGGCCAGATCTCACCGCTTGGCTACATCTTCACCAATCAGTTCTTCTTTGCCCCGCTGCTTGCGGCTTTTGAGCCCTGGAGAATGCTCACCAGTGGGTTTGTACATGACTGGTCTGGGCCGATGCACATCCTCTTCAACTCCTACGCGATCTGGATATTTGGTAGAGCACTGGAGCCAATGCTGGGAACCTTTAGGTTCCTGGCGCTGTATTTGACCTCGATTGTTGGAGGATCGCTCGCGGTTTTGTGGCTTTCGAATCCGCAGACACCTGTGGTTGGGGCCTCTGGAGCGCTATTTGGGCTGATGGGCGCCTACTTCGTCGTGATTCGAAGCCTGGGCGGCAATGCCTCACAGATCTTTATTTTGGTTGGCATCAACTTCGCCTTGGGAATCTTCATCCCGGGTATCTCATGGGAGGGCCACCTCGGCGGCCTGGTAACCGGGCTGTTGATTGCGGGTATTTACGCGGCAACCAGAAAGCCGAACCAAAAGCTATTGCAACTAGCCGGGGTTGGAGGAGTGTGGGTGGTTATCTACCTATTGACCCAACTTCGGGTCGGAATGTGGTTCTAACTACTTCCAGCGGGTAGTCATTGAGAACCCGATCATGGCAATGCCAAACCCAATCAAAATGTTCCAGTTTGAAAGGTTGATTGGGGTCGAGCTTCCCAGCGGGAACCTGGCCGAGGAGATGTAGAAGACAAGGATCCAGATCAGGCCCAAAATCATGAAGCCAAACATGGCGATTTTGTACCAAAGCGGGTTCTCGTCCTCTTCGCCAACAATCTTTGGCTTTACAGGCTTTGAGCTTTTCTTGTTGTCCCTGGATTCCGACATGGCTGCAAGTTTATTACCACGGAGGCTGCCTCGGGAACCAAAGTAGGCTAATCGCGTGGTCAAGATACTGGTGCTCGATAACTACGACAGCTTCGTCTACACGCTAAACGGCTATCTTCGCCAGCTTGGCGCGGAGACCGAGGTGGTTCGTAATGACGCCATTGAGGAGTCCGAGCTCCCTGAGCTTTTGGCAAAATTCGATGCGGTGCTGATTTCTCCCGGACCCGGAACTCCCGCCAGCGCTGGGCTTTCAATCCCCACGGTAAAGCTCGCGCTAGAGAGCAACTACCCAGTCTTTGGAGTTTGCCTCGGCCACCAGGCTATAGCTGAGGCAATGGGTGCAACGGTTCAGAGCGCACCCGAGCTGATGCACGGCAAGACCTCTCAGGTAAACCACGAGGGCAGCCCAATCTTTGAGGGTCTTCCCCAGGGTTTTACCGCCACCCGCTACCACTCACTTGCAGTTGTCAGAGAAACGGTTCCTGAGGATCTGGTCATTACCGGTCAGACTGAGTCCGGGGTAATCATGAGCTTGCAACACAGGGAAAAGCCAATCTTTGGAGTGCAGTTCCATCCAGAGTCGGTCATGACAGAGGGTGGCTACACCATGCTCGCGAACTGGCTTGAATCTTTGGGGCTTGAAGGAGCAAGAGAAAAGGCTAAGCACCTCTCCCCACGGGTTGGCTAACCCTCGGTAGCTGGCTCCTCGGTTGGGGCTGGTTCCATGCCCTCCTCACCCTCTTCACCCGGAGCTAACGGGTCTGGGTTTTCAGGGTCAATTCCACCGATGCACTCGACATAAAGAACTATGTTTTGCTTCTGTTTTGCTTCACCGGGGAGGACTGACTGCTCCAAAACCACGTTTCCTGGGGTGCCAGTGCAGAGCTCTGCATCGAGAATCTCCACGGCAACCGTGTAGCCAATTGCGGGATCGGTCATGATGCCCCTGGCCTCCAAAACCTCAAGGTTCCTAACGTCGGGCACCTGAACGGTTCCATCGGAAAGAATCAGGTTCACCACGCTGCCCAGAGGCAATCTTGCATTTGTGACCGGATCCGAGGCGATTACCGTGCCTTCGGCAACCGATGGAGATCCGACAACGGTAATGGAGCCGACACTGAGACCTCGGTCCTCGATTAGTTTCACTGCGTCTGCTTCAAGCGCACCCACCACGTTCGGAACAGTGACCTCGGTTGCACCCGAGGACACATAGAGCGTTACAGGGGTATTGCTCAGCACCACCGTTCCCGACTCTGGCTCCTGACGGATCACCACGCCCTCGGGAACTGTCTCGCTCTTCTCATAGACCCTGAGGACCACAAGATCCTGGTCTCCGAGGGTGCCAAGTGCATCGTCGTAGAGAGAACCAACGACGTTTGCCACCTCAATGCCGCTGGATGGCGCGGTTGGCGAGGGGCTTGACCCCAGGTTCATCACCCAGAACAGCAGCCCCACCAAAATAACGACAACACCGGTGCCTAGGCCCCAGAGAACTCCGGCCCCAATCTTGTTGCTGGTTGTGGTGATCTGGCGGCTCGGCGCCGTCTCAAACCCCTCCAAGAGCGAGGTTGGCATCGACTCCGGCTCGGTAATTAGCTCCGTAGCATCCACGTCCACAGGCTTCATCTCTTGGACCGGTTTTGAGATCTTTTCGGTTAGTGGAGAGCCGGAAATCGCAGCCAGCAGGTGCTCGCGGAACTCCTCGGCACTCTGGTAGCGCTCGTCACGGTCTTTGGCCATGGCCCTTTCAACAACTGCATCAAGCTCACTCGAAACACTCGGGTTGTGACTTGAGGGCAGTGGCGCCTCTTCGCTCACGTGCTGGTAGGCAACCGAAACGGCACTCTCACCCTTGAATGGTGGCCTGCCAGCGAGCAGCTCGTAGAGGATGATGCCTGTCGAGTACAGGTCAGTCCTGGCATCAACCGCATCCCCTCTTGCCTGCTCTGGCGAGAAATACTGCGCGGTTCCAACGATGCCTGCGGTAGCAGCCTGAGTTGCAGAGTTGTCTGATACCGCCCTGGCAATACCGAAGTCCATGACCTTGACCGAGTCGTTTTCGCCGACCATGACGTTGGCGGGCTTGATGTCGCGGTGAATGACGCCGGAACGGTGGGAGACCTCCAGAGCACCGAGAATGCCCGCTACAAACTTGACCGCCCTGGCCGTATCGACCTTGCCCTCGTGAATGAGGTCCCTGAGCAGCCTGCCCTTGACGAGCTCCATGATGATGAACGGCGTCTTGACCTGGTTGCCATTGGCGTCTGTGCTTTCCTCTTCGCCTGCGTCGTAGATGCGCACGATCGAAGGGTGAGCCATGCGGGCTGAGGCTTGAGCCTCCTGGCGGAACTTGGCTTCAAAATTGGCGTCGGTAGCTAGATCTGACTTAAGCAGTTTGATTGCAACAGTCCTACCGAGGCGGGTGTCATAGCCCTCGTAAACCTCGGCCATCCCCCCACGACCAACAAGTTGACCGATGCGGTAGCGCCCGGCGATCAGTCTTTCGTTTTCGTTCACGCTGCTCTTTCTACTGGGTGAAAGTCTAGTTTTGGCAAGCTACTGCGCCCTCACCGACTCGGTCACATTGTTGTTACTAATCACTTGGGGCGGGCTCCTCGGTCGGGGCGTCTGGGTCTGGCTCCGTGCCGACCTCGTCGCTAACGGTTGGGGACTCGCTCACATCTGGAGAAACCGTGGCCGACTCGGTGGGGTCTGCCTCTGGAATCTCGACCGGTATCTCAGCAAAGTCCCCGACGTAGTAGGTGACGTCAATGGTGCTGCCCTCAACGATGCTGCCGGTTGGGGAGACCGCATAGACCGTGCGGACCCTGGGGTCGTCACCCGGGATTAGTTCACCGGGTATCGCATTCACCACAAACCCCTGCTCGGTGAGCGTGGCGGTCACATCACTGAGGTTCTGGTCGATGATGTCAGAGCGCAGAATCAGGATGTTTCGCGGTTCATCCGAAGGCTCGGGCTCGGCAGTGGGTTCTGGGCTCGGCTCTTGGGTCTGAGTGGTTGTAGGCGAAGGGGTTTGAACCACATCGTCGGCATTTGGATCGGAGAGGATCGCAACAATCACCACAACAGTGGTCAGGCCAAGCAGTCCCAGGGTCGCAATCCAGGGCCAAACAATTGGTGCCCTAGGAAGCGGAGCGGTGTCGGTGGTGATCAGCTCGGTGACTGGATCGTCCTCCACCTCCTTGATGCTCCTGATAGTGGGCTTACCCTTTTTCTCCCTCAGCAGAGCCTCTGCCCTAATGGCGAGTGAGGTAGCAGACTCGGGTCGCTGGTTTGGCTTCTTGGCTAGACAGCTGAGCACAAGGTTTTGAACCCTTGGGTCTATTGACTCTGGGAGCGCGGGAGGCATCTCGTTGATGTGGGCCATGGCGATTGCCATCTGGTTCTCACCGGTGAATGGTCGCTTGCCGCTGAGTGCCTCATAGGCCACAACGCCAAGTGAGTAGAGGTCGGTGGCTGGAGTCGAGGGTTTACCGGTCGCCTGTTCGGGAGCGAGGTACTGGACCGTGCCCATGACCTGACCGGTCTTGGTTAGCGGCACCTGATCGCCAACCCTGGCAATGCCAAAGTCGGTTATTTTCACCTTGCCGTCGGGTGTGATGAGCAGGTTGCCGGGCTTGATGTCTCTGTGGACAAGCCCCCTGGCATGCGCAGCTCCCAAAGCCCTTGAGGTCTGAGCCATGATGTCTAGGACTCTGGTGTCAGGAAGCTTCTTTTCTCTCTCAATCACCCGAGACAGCGACTCTCCTGGAACCAGCTCCATGACCAAGTAGGCGGCATTGGTGTCCTCGCCGTAGTCATAGACATTGGCAATGCCCTCGTGCTCAACCAGGGCCGCAGACTTGGCCTCAGTCCTAAACCTCTCGATGAAGAGCGGGTCGGAAAGGTACTCCTCCTTGAGGATCTTGATGGCAACCTGGCGCAGAATTAGCTCATCCTCGGCCTGCCAAACCTCTCCCATGCCGCCGATGGCAATGCGAAGCTGCAGGCGATAGCGATCGCCATATAGCTGCCCTACCGCCGGCTTCACTCGAGCACCGCTTCCATCACAGCCTTGGCAATCGGAGCAGCCAGCTGGTTGCCCGTGCCGTTTTGGCCGATGCCGCCGCCATCTTCAATGACCACCGTCACCACAACCTGAGGCTTCTCAGCGGGGGCAAAGCCGGTGAACCAGAGGGTGTAGGGCTCGGCGGGACCGTTCTCAGCGGTGCCGGTCTTGCCGGCAACGGCAACCTGAGAGATACCAGCCCTACCAGCAACACCAATCTCTACCGAGTCCACCATCATGCGGGTTAGAAAGCCGGCGGTCTCTCTCGAGATGGGTGAGGAAAACACGGTTGGTTGCGGCTGCGAGAGGATGTTTAGGTTGCTAGCTACGACGGTCTTGATGAGTTGCGGGTTCATGATCACGCCTTGATTGGCGATGGCCGCGGTCACCAAAGCCATCTGCAGCGGAGAAACCCGAACATCAAACTGCCCAAAGCCGCTCAGTCCGGTCTGGGCAAGGTCCATGCCCTCCGGATAGGTGCTTGGAGTAACCGCCAGCGGAATCTCAATCTCGTCGCCAAACCCCATCAGTTCCGCCTGGGCCCGGATTCTGTCCTGACCCAGCTCAACCGCAAGCATTGCGAAGGGAATATTGCAAGAACGGATCAGAGCCGTCTCGAGGGTCACGGTCTCACCCGCCCCACAGCTGGAGTTGTTGGAGTTGAATACCGGTGTCGATGTTCCCGGCAGCACATACTCGCTTAGATTCTCGAAGCTGGATTGGGTTGTGTAGTCGCCTGACTCCAAAGCTGCCGCTGCAACCACCAGTTTGAACACTGAGCCGGGAGGGTAGAGGTCACCCGCGATAGCCCTGTTTACAAGTGGGCTGTCTTCATTTTCCGAATAGTTTCGTGAGGCGTCGAGAACATCCCCATAGACGTGCGAGGCAAGGAGATTTGCGTCGAAGGTTGGCTTCGAGACCAGCGCCAGGATTCTTCCGGTGGCAGGCTCAATAGCGACTACAGCTCCCTTGCGATTACCAAGCGCATCCCAGGCGGCTCGCTGGGCATCTGGATCGATGGTTAGCTCAACGGCGGCACCTGTTACCGGAGTGCCATCGAGTAGCGCATTGATCTGCTCGAAGAACTGGGCTCCGGACTGGCCGGAGAGATAGTTGTTCATAGCTCGCTCTATGCCGGTGGTGCCGGAGAACACGGAGTAGTACCCGGTGATGGGGCTGTAGATGACACTCTCGTACTCCCTGAGAAAGCGGTAGTCATCGTTCACAGCAGTCGAGGTGACTATGGCCTCGCCCCCAACCAAAATTGCTCCGCGCTGAGTCTTATAGGTCTCATATGAGGCCCTGACATTACGGCTGTCGAGGTAGAGCTCTCCAGTTCTGACCACCTGGATCGAGCTGGCCATGGCGAAAAGAGCGATGAACATGATGGTCAGGATTAGCCCAACTCTTCTCACCTGCCGATTCACTTATTACTCCTCAGCGAGGAGTCACTGATAATCAAAAGCAGCGCAATGATCGACCAGTTGGCAAGCAGAGATGATCCACCGGCAGCGAGGAACGGAGTGGTGAGGCCAGTCAGAGGCAGAAGCCCCATTACGCCGCCGGCAACAACGAACACCTGCAGCCCAATAACAAAGGCAAGACCGAGAGCCAGCAGCTTAGAAAAGTCATCCGGGTGGCTATTGGCGATCCTGAGGCCTCTGTAGACAAGCAGGAGGTAGACCGCGAGGATCACGAAGACGCCAGCGAGCCCAAGCTCCTCACCCAGAGCTGCGAAGATGAAGTCGCTCTCTGCAAGCGGGATTAGCTGCGGAAACCCACCACCTAAACCGGTGCCAATGACATCGCCGTTGGCCATGCCGAACAGACCCTGAACCAGCTGATAGCTGCCGCCAATCGCGGTGTAGTTGGCACTGGAAAAAGGATCTAGCCAGACCTCGAAGCGCCGCTCGACATAGTCAAAGAACCTAGAGGCAACCAGAGCACCGGTGACCATCATCACGAGTCCCGCACCGATATAAAAGCCACGTCCGGTTGCTGTGTAGACCATCACCAAAAACAGGCCAAAGTACAAAATCGAAGTTCCCAAATCCCGCTGCACGATAAGCACACCCAGAGAGGCAAACCAGAAGAGCAGGATCGGACCTAGATCCTTGGCCCTTGGCACCTTAACCCCAAGCACTCGAGAGCCAATTTCAGCCAGAGACCCCTGACGGGAGACCAGGTAACCGGCAAAGAATATTGCGAGCAGGATCTTGGCAATCTCTCCCGGCTGGAAGCTCAGTTCGTCGGTCCCAACCCACAAAGTTGCGCCATTCACCGTTCTACCAATCACTGGTGCTGCGGGGAGTAGCAGCAGCACCACTGCGGCAAGGCCAGAGATAAAGGGGAACCTGCGAAGTGCCAGGTGGTTTGGGACCACGCGAATAACCGCAGCGGCAATCAGCATTGCAAAGCAGCTGAGCCAGACCTGGCGCTGGGCAAACAGATCGCTTCCGCCGCCGGCAAGCTCTGCCAAGTCGAGGCGGTAGATCATTGCGATTCCAAGACCGTTTAGCAAAAAGGCCAGCGGCAGCATTAGCCCATCGGCCTTGACCGCATACTTTCTCAGCACCCAGTGGACGATCATTGCGCTGAGGGTTGGGGGCGCCCAGTAAAGGAGCATCTCCCAGTTCATGACCTGCAGGATTGAGAGCTGAATCTGGGCGAGGGCGAAGGCATGAATTCCGGATACCCAGAAAATCAGCATCGCCTCAAAGTTGCGCGAGCGTGGCACCGCACGAATCAGCTTGGGTATGGCACTGGTGAGGCTGAGGTTACTCATCCACACTCTCCTGCAGCTGACTCAAAATTCTGAGCGCGTCCTCGAGGGACTCTGCCGAGATCGACCTGTCAATCAGCTCCTGCTGGAAGGGAGAGAGGTCTTCGATGTCAATCTCACTTACTTGATAGGGCTGCGAGAACTTCAAGGGCCCAAGCTGCTCGCGGATGCCCTGATAAATGGTTACCTGACCCTCAAACTCAGCTACGTAGTATCTGGTTTGGGTATAGCTGTATGCGAGCCAACCGATGCCAATCACGGCTGCAGCCAGCAGGATCCAGCCCAGGATTGTCCTGGCACCACGCCAGCGAATCTTGCGTCTTGTCTCGAGGAGAATCTTCTCGAGGACCTCCTCGGACTCTGGTCGATACTCCGAGGGGTCCTCCGGGGTCTGAAGCAGTTCGAGGAGGCTTCTTGGGTTTAGAAGCTGAAGAATCTTGCCGCCGCGACGCTCCTCGATGACAACTTCGTTGGAGGCGCTGCCCACAAACTGCGCACCGGGCTCAAAGTCCACCTGGGCACCCGAGCGCATGATGTCGGCAACTACCACGGTGACGTTATCGGGTGCTCCAAACTCGAGCGCCTCTCCAACCAGCAGCTCCGCTGCTTCCTCGGTCGGCACCTTGCTGGCAAGGATTCGCTCCATTACCTCCTCGGGGACTACCCCTGAGAGACCATCACTGCAGAGCATCCAGCGGTCACCGACCTGGGCATCAAAAAGCGCCACATCCAGCTCGGGGTCTCCCTGAACATCACCTAGGACCCTCATCAGGACGCTGCGTCTGGGGTGGACGAGGGCCTCCTCAGGGGTGATGCGACCCAGCTCCACAAGCCTCTGGACGAAGGTGTGGTCCGTGGTGATCTGGCTCACCTCACCATCGCGAACCCGATAGATGCGGGAGTCGCCGATGTGAGCGGTGATGATTTGATCGCCGTGGATCAGCATCCCCGAAAAGGTGGTGCCCATGCCCTCGAGTTCGGGGTGCTCCTTGACGGTTTCGGAGAGCATGTCGTTGGCTTCTAAAATGCCCTGCTTTAGCGTCTCAATGGCCTCTTCGGCACTGTCGTATTTGTTGTCAGTTAGGGCGACCCGCTGGCTGGTGATAGCACTTGCGATATCACCACCGGCATGGCCACCCATGCCGTCAGCGACAAAGAACAGCTGATAACCGGCATAGCCGGAATCCTGATTGGAGCTGCGGTGCTTTCCAATATCGGAGGCCGCATAGCTGACGGTTTTGATGGCCAAGAGACTAAGACCTCAAATCGAAGGTTGTGGTTCCGATTCGTATGGTTGCCCCGGCCGTCATGGTCACGGGCGTGGTGACTCGTTTGCCATCAATAAACGTGCCATTGGTTGAGCTGAGATCCTGAAGCACCCACTCGTCACCAACCAAGACCAGCTTGGCGTGAGTGTTGGATGCGAACTCATCTGAGATAACCAGGTCAGATCCGGGAGAGCGGCCGATGGTGACCTCTTTTTTCTCTCCCAGCTCCAGGCTGTTTCCAGCGCTGCGCCCGGTGAGCATCTGAACCTTGGTCGGTTCGAATGCGTCCCCGTCATCGATGTCTAGTTCCGGCACCGGAGCCTGGCTCAGTTGTGGCCCGCTCTGCTTGGCAAGTCGGCTCATTACCCTGCGGCCGTAGAGGTCGGCCCTGATTACCGAGAGCAGGCTGAGCACAAAGATCCAGAGCACGGCGACAAAGCCAATGCGCACCAAAAAGAGTGCTAGTTCACTCACTTGCTTCACCCGCCAGCGCCAGGAGTTGAAAGTGAAACTCGGTTCGTCCCGCGGCAATGGTGCTACCCGAGATCAGGACCAGCTCGTTGACCCTGGCGCCGTCTAGGAAGGTCCCATTGGTTGACTGCAGGTCTCTAATTGCCGCCACCTCACCATTCCAGGCGATCTCAAAGTGGATTCGACTCAGGCCGCGGTCATCGATGCAGATATCCGCCTTTTCGTCCCTACCAACGGTGGAGGTCCCAAGCTTCAGCTCGTACTCCTTCTCGCCGATTGTGAGAACAGGCTTCCAAGCTACTGACGTGTCAACCGGCTGAGAGCCCACGCGGATTCTGCCCTTGCCGATTTTGTCGTCGGCGGACAGGTTTAGATCAATTGAGTCAACCAGGCGGTACTGGCGAGAAGAGGCATATTTTGAGACCTCAGTGCGAATTGCGGAGAGCATGGCGGGGGTAATTTTCTGGGCATCGGCGCTGTGAACCAGTAGCAGGTAGCGGTGGGGGACAACGGTCGAACCCACGGTGTCGGCTTTAGCGGCAAGATCCATCGCTGAGCGAATCGCCTGGGTGATTTCCACCGGTTGCAGCTCAGCCCTGGAGAGCTTGGAGAAAAGCGAGCTCACCGCACCTTCGATGCGCTGCTCTGCCTTATCCAATAGGCCCATTTCGCCTACTTTCGAGATGTCGCTGTGGGTTAGGTAAGTCTAATCCCGCCCCTTACTCGGGTGGGGGTTCTCTGCTAATCTCGAGAAGCTCAAACCACTAATCGCGCGAGTGGCGAAATGGCAGACGCGCTGGCTTCAGGTGCCAGTGTCCGCAAGGACGTGCGGGTTCAAGTCCCGCCTCGCGCACTTTTCCACAACCAGCCCTATCCCCATTGACTGAACTCTTGGATGGTGAGAGAATTAGTTGCATACGCATTGCATACGAAGGGAGGTCTCATGAGGGCAAAGACGGTTGGGTTCGCCATTTCCGACTCCGACAGGGAGCTTTTGGACAGGCTTGTTGATCACTACGGCTCGGGGAATCGCTCCGAGTTTCTTCGGGTTGCGATGAAGCGACTAGAGCATGAGCGCTTGGCGCAACGTTTTGTCGAGACCAAGAACCAAATCACCAAAGAACTCGGCGGCAAGGTTCTCAGCGATGCCGAGATTGATGAGCTCATCGCTAAAGCAACAGAGCAGTGAGCCCCTCCCTCAAAGTTGTCTTTGATGTAAATGTCTGGGCGAGTGCCCTGTTGGGCCCCAATACAGAGTTTCCCTTTCTACCAACGGTGCCGCCAACGGGAGCAAACCCAAGCGCCGACTGTCTCTCGCTTGCTTTTGATGGAGACAGATTTAGTGTTTTCATCTCCCCCCACATCATTGAAAACCTCTCCCGGATCCTCACTCAGAGCGGAATTAGTAAGGCGCTTGTGGCTAGGGCCATTGAGGATGTCGTGGACATAGTTCATCTGTCTCAGGGTTCTGTTGTTGAGCCCAGACGCCTTGCCAATCAACAGCGTGACTTCGAGGACAACCTGATCCTTGATTTGCTTCTGGACACTGGGTCTGAAGTATTGATCACCAGGGATGCCGAGTTGATTGCGGCATCGGGCTTCAAAGGCAGGGCAATTGTTCACCCAAGCAGTTTCGTCCAGCTAGCCTTAACCATCTCTCCTAATTAGAAGGTAATCGGACAAGTGAACCTTTCGGATTTTCTTATCTACCTCGAGGCACTCGGGGTGGTGGCCTTTGCGCTTTCGGGCATCATCGAGGCAGCCCGCAAACAGTTCGATCTTGTCGGAGTAGTAATGGTTGGGGCAATAGCCGCGTTTGGTGGCGGAACCCTAAGAGATGTGCTTTTAGACCGCAGGCCCTTCTTTTGGGTTGAGCAGGAGGCATGGGTCTGGGCGCTTATTGTTGCAGGCCTCGCACTGCCGTTTTTCTTCCGCGCTCGCCATATCGAATTCACCGAGAAGGCAATGCTCGTGCCAGATGCCTTTGGCCTGGGCATTTTTGCAGCGGGTGGAACTCACATCGCGCTGCAGACAGGCCAGTCGCCCATGATTGCCGTGCTCATGGGAGTCATCACTGCGGTTTTTGGAGGCATCCTTCGAGACGTATTGGTGAATGAGGTCCCTAGGGCTTTCCACGACCATCAGCCCTACGCCGTGATTGCCTTCGCCGGTGGTTGGCTTGTGGTACTGCTATCGCAGCTAAGAACCCCCGAGTATCTCGACGTCCTAATTGCTGCAATAGCCATGGTGGCAATCAGATTGCTTGCCGTGAGACTGGGCTGGAAGCTCAGCCCCTGGAGACTTTTCTAATCTGAAAGCTTCCTGCAAGCTTCATAGCAGGATGCTGATTTTGGCGAGATTCGCCCGCTCAGTTCTCTAACTTGATTCGTATCCACGAAAGGATACGGATGAACAAAAAGGCCAAGGTCGGCATCGCAGCACTAGCTGTGATAGCTACCGGCTCACTCGGACTGGCTCTGCCAGCGCTCGCGCATGATCGAGGCGAGCGAGAGGGCTACTCAAGCGAGAGTCGTCAGGCTCACGGCACAGAGGACCACAACCGAGCAATCCTGGATGCAGCAATCAGCGGCATCCCAGAAGATGTAACCGAGGCAAAGGCTGCCCACAAGGGCGCCTACTTCACTGTTTACCTCCTTGACGGCGACGCAGCATCGGTTCCACAGCAAGAACCAGCGGAGGATGGCAGGCGAATCGGCATTCGACCTGTCTCGATAGAAGCTGGCTCAATCACACGCACCGAAATTGAAGACGGGACTCTTTCTGGACTTCTTGGTTTTCGTGCTCCAACTGAGGCTGGTGTAACCAAGCTCGCCCTCTACCCATCCGACGGCACCTCCCCCGTGCTAGTGACTATCACCGTCGATGAAGAGGGCATTGCAACCGCCACCTCATCAGGCCCGCTTACCGTTGCCTACAGCGCCGATGTCGCTGCAGAGCACCAGGAAAAGCGCGGTCACCCAGGTTTCCGCGGTGGTAAAGGCCACCGAGGTCACATGGGACCTTCCTTAGATGGCGAGAGGCCTATGCCTAACGCCTAGCAATCGGCAATAGAAGACCCCGGGCTCAGTCCCGGGGTCTTCTGCTTCCTGTCGAGGTTATTCACAGCCCCGAAAGCGGGATCATGGCTCTTTGCCAATAATTAGGTTCAGACAACCGCACTCAAGGTGCTACATTGTAGAACATGGAGAATTACGTGGGAATTAGAGAGCTAAAGCAGAACGCCTCGGCGGTTGTGAAGCGAGCCAAGGAGGGTGAGGCAATCACCATCACTGAGCGCGGTGTGCCGGTGGCAAAGCTGTTGCCCATTCCAGAGGACAAGTACCTAGAGCTGGTCCAGGACGGGACAATAACGCCGGGCCGTGGATACTTTGATGTTGACTCCATCGTGCCAATCAAGCTTCCTGATGGGATGACGTCCGAGCAGCTGATTGCGGAGGAACGCGAGGATAGGGTCTGATGAATCTTTACCTAGATTCATCAGCTGCGGTGAAGCTGTTCACCGCCGAGGCAGAATCACCGGCATTGGCCTCCGTTGTGCGCGAGTTGATTGGTTCGGGGGTGGGCAGGCTGTTTCTAAGTAGGCTCACTCAATTGGAGACTGTTCGTTCACTAAGGAGGAAAGGCGAGGATCCAACTGTTGCGGATCGATTCTTTGAGGCGGCAGATCTAGTTGACATTAGGTCTCAGGACTTTGAAAAAGCCCAACACGTGCTTCCCAGCTCGCTGCGATCTCTGGATGCTCTGCACCTAGTGAGTGCTCTTCGGCTCAGTGAGCTTGGTGTTGCGATGGTGACTTACGACAGGCAGTTGGCCGAGGCGGCAGCCGCAGCCGGGCTGAGGGCGATTTCTCCAGGTTTGTAATGTCGCCCCAGCCATTTAGGCTAGAAGAAGCTCTAAGGGGGCGAAATGACATTTGTTTGGCTGGGAGTTTTAGCGGCACTGATCGTTATTGAACTTTTGACCTATGGCCTTTATTTTGCGGCGCTCGCGGTAGCGACACTTGTGCCGCTTGTTCTCTCCCTGTTTGGGGCTCCGATGTGGCTGCAGGGTGCAGGTTTTCTTGCGGCAGCCATATTTGCGCTCGTTTATGTCAGACCCCTGATTGCCAAGTGGCAGGGTAAGCACCCCGAGCGCATGACCAATGTCGCTTCCCTGGTTGGGAAGCAGGCAACGGTAACCCAGGACGTTACCGAGGACTCAGGACTTGTTAAGGTCTGGGGTGAAGACTGGAGCGCAAGGGTTAGAGAGGGTGTCCGCATGAAGGGCGCCAAGGTAACCATCGAAGAGATCGATGGCGCAACACTGATTGTGAGGTAGGCGGATGGACTTTCTAAGAGGTTTTGATTTTGGAGGAATTGGCACAGCCATATTCCTGATTCTGGTCGCGGTCCTACTGATCCGCTCCATCCGCATCATCCCCCAGGCCACAGCGGGTGTTGTTGAGCGACTTGGTCGCTACCACAAGACCCTTGAGGCCGGTGTGAACCTGGTATTTCCCTTCATTGATGTGGTCAGAAGGACCGTCGACCTCAGGGAACAGGTCGTTGATTTTCAACCTCAGTCGGTAATTACCGAGGACAACCTGGTAATCGAGATCGACACCGTTATTTACTACCAGGTCACAGACCCCAAGTCCGCGACCTATGAGATCGCCAACTTCGTCCTGGGTATTGAGCAGCTAACGGTCACCACCTTGCGTAACAAGGTTGGAAGCCTGGACCTAGAAGACGCCCTGACCTCAAGAGAAGAGATCAACGGAGCACTGCGTGCTGTTCTCGACGAAGCCACCGGCAAGTGGGGTGTCAGGGTCAACCGAGTAGAGATTCGCGACATCGTGCCACCGGAGTCAGTCCGCGAGTCCATGGAAAAGCAGATGAAGGCAGAGCGTGACAAGCGTGCTGCAATCCTGATTGCCGAGGGTGAGAAGCAGTCCGACATCCTCACCGCAGAGGGAAACAAGCAGGCCGAGATTCTCAGAGCAGAGGGTCAAGCTAAGGCCATCATCCTCAAGGCTGAGGCCGATGCCAAGGCAGAGGCACTGGTTGCCGATGGTGAGGCCAAAGCTATTCAGAAGGTCTTCGACGCACTTGCCGAGGCATCGGTCACCGACCAGGCACTCGCCTATAAATACATTGAGCAGCTCAAGGAGATGAGCCAGGGAGATGCCAACAAGGTTTGGTTCATTCCGAGTGAGTTCTCCGCAGCGGCCAGTGCACTGGGCAACATTTTCGGGCCTAAGAAATAGTCACTCGGATCTAATCGAGCGCTGAATCGAAGAACTCCGTCAGCAGACTCGCATAACGATCTGGCTCGGTGAGCATTCCCTCGGTGTGGTCAGCCCCCACAAAGGTCTCCAACTGGACGCTCTTTCCGATGCTCTGTGCATACTCGACAAAGTCAACTGAGGACTGGTAGTCAAGACGCTGGGACATGTCTCCATGCAGGATCAGAATTGGTCTCTCACCAGTAGCCGCTATAGCGTCAGTGACCGCTGTCTCATTTAGATCTACACCGTGGAAAAGCTGGGCGGCGACCAGCGCCAACGGCCATAAAAACCCTGGGAACCCCTGGTATTCAACCTCACGGGTCGCAGCAGCGTTGAAGTCAAAGATGGAACTCTCCATCCCAAAGGCCGAAATATTCTCGGTCTTTGCAGGGGCCAGGCTCGTTGCAATTGCACCACCAGAAACCCCAAACATGCCAATGGAAGAAGCGCTAAGTCCCTGCTCTTGAACTAACCAATCAGCGACTCTGGCAAAGTCGTCAGATTCTTCCTGGCCAGCAGAGTGACGACCATCGGTGCAGGTTGATTCACCGGTGTCTCGGGAGTCAACCAGCAAAACATTGAAACCGCTTTTGACCAGCATGCCGGCAGGTATCAGGGTGTTGAAGTCTCTTCGTGAAGTGCCAATTCCGTGAGTCACAATCACGGTCTTGTTGTTGGTGTTCTGCGGTGTTATCCACCATGCCGAAAGCTCGATCCCTTCAGCTACCGGAATAGTCACTGGGGCGTAGGGGACACCAACCATCCACCATTCAGAGATGTCATGCCCAACCCACTTTTCCCAACCGGGACCCTTGAAGGGGCCGTTGCCAGAACCAGCGGTGAAAAACTGCTCAGGCTTGTTGGCTAGATCATCCTCATTGATTGCGCAGGGAACAGCTGTTCCTGAGGTGTAGACGTAGTTTCCAACTGCCAATGAAGCACCACCAAGAACCAGAGCCAAGGCTCCAGCCGTGATGCCAATCCACCCTGACTTTTTCACTAGATGAGAGTAACACTGACAATCGTGCCTCGGCACCCCCGTTTTTGGCTCGCTGTATTGTTGGCCTTGTTCTAAGGAGCCATAAGTGATTCTCATTCACTCAGTGTCATTTGCCGGCAGGTCCGGAGATGACAATTGGGTTCTGTTCGACCGTGAGATTCGTGAGATTGGCCACGGCGAATCTTGGCGCGATCTCGAATTCGACGACTCGCTAGACGGTTCCGGCCACCTGCTCTCAAGACCCTTTATTGAGACCCACACGCACGGGCTTGAGGGCCACGCCGTCGAACATGGCATCGCCTCGATGAGGGCGATTCGCGAAAGCCAGAGAAAGTATGGGATCGCTCGCTCGATTCTTAGCTTGGTTTCACTGCCACAGAACAGGATTCTCGAACTAATTGCTGAGGCCAAGGTCTTGATGGGGGAGGACCCCGGTTTTCTGGGACTGCATCTGGAGGGCCCATACATTGCCGAGGCTCGTTGCGGCGCCCATGACAAAGAGGCCTTGCGCAAGCCAACTGATGCGGAACTAAACGAAATTGTTAAAGCCGCCCAGCTCGAGACCGGAGGGTCGGCTATCGCCTCGATCACAATCGCCGCTGAGCTCTTCACTAATTCGCAGCTGAGCCTGCTTACAGAGGCTGGAATTGCTCTTTGCCTTGGTCACACCGAGGCAAACTACGAGCAGGCCAAGGATTTCTTTGGCCAAAGCCGCAGAGTTCGCACCACCACCTAACACGCGCTTCAGCCAATAGTACAA
>OBNU01000062.1_pt1 | contig 16925 bp, 10 predicted proteins | sample 1494211 | NCBI WGS metagenome assembly OBNU01 (sample SAMEA3275559, study PRJEB22092) | marine metagenome | biome: ENVO:01000252 "freshwater lake biome"; feature: ENVO:00002042 "surface water"; material: ENVO:00000021 "freshwater lake" | collected 2014-06-21T10:00:00+00 | depth 2 m | reverse complement strand
TAAAGAACGCCTCGTCACAAATGTAAACCTCATCGCGAGTAATACGTTTCTCGCGTACCTCGATACCCAACTCGTCCGCCAATGCAATCACCGTGGCTCTGGTGATGCCATCGAGGCAACTGGTCAATTCAGGTGTGTACAAGACGCCCTTCTTGACCAAGAAAAAGTTTTCGCCACTGCCCTCAGCGACATAACCCTCGTTGTCGAGCATCAAGGCTTCCTCGGCGCCGCCATCGATCGCCTCTCGGAGCGCTAGCATCGAGTTAATATACTGACCATTAGCCTTGGCTTTGCACATCGCGATATTCACGTGATGCCGAGTGTAAGAGGAGGTCCGCACTTTGATACCTTGGGTGCGCGCCTCTGGGGCCATGTAGGAAGGCCATTCCCACGCCGCTATCATGACGTGCGTTTTCAGGTTGTCTGCTCTTAATCCCATGCCTTCGGAACCGTAAAAGCACATAGGCCGCAAATACGCTTCTGCAAGATTATTGGCTTCTACCACATGCTTCTGAGCCTCGTTCAGAGTCTCTTGAGAATAGGGGATGGACATCATTAAAATTTTGGCCGAGTTGAAGAGGCGCTGAGTGTGTTCTTTTAACCTGAAAATACAGGTGCCGCGTGACTCTGTCTGATAGGCGCGCACACCCTCGAACACTCCCAAGCCATAATGGAAGGTATGCGTGAGTACGTGCACTTTTGCCTCTCGCCAGGGAATCATTTCACCATCCAGCCAGATTAATCCGTCACGATCTGCAAAATCCATTGCCTACTCCTCAATTATTCTATTAAACCAAGCGTCCCACTCAAGGCGCACAGCATGACGTAGATCCGCCCACTCGGCAGCACTGACACTGCCAGCAGATTCCTGCAAGGCACACTCGTGCGTCGCCGACCGATACGCTAGGTAGGCGCTCGTAAGTGTCTGTGCAGTCTCGACAGAAATAAAGCCCAGTGCAGCAAGGGTTTCGAGCTGTCTGACGTTATCTGTCCACTGAGAAAGTGCCACTCGCTTGCTTGACCAAGCCAGCACGGCATATTGCACCATAAATTCTATGTCAACGATACCACCCGCATCTTGTTTCAAATCAAAAACATCTGCGGCCGAGGTCGAATCAAACTGACGCCTCATCTTAGCGCGCATTTGTTGAACTTCCTGAGCCAATGAGTCGACTTGACGCGGCAAGCTGAGGATGGCCTGTCGGATCGTCTGAAACCGATCCGCAATCGCTTGATCTCCCGCCACCACACGAGCTCGAGTCAAAGCCTGATGCTCCCAGGTCCAGGCACTGTCTCTCTGATAGCGCTCGAAAGCCGCCACGGTGGTCACCAGCAGACCGGAGTTGCCCGACGGCCGCAGTCGCATATCAACTTCGTAAAGTCGACCCATACTCATCCGTGTTTCAAGAATATGGATGATTCTCTGACCTAACCGTGTGTAAAACCGAGCGTGATCGATGGGCCGATCGCCGTCAGTTAGGCCTTGCGGATCGGCGTCGTATAGAAAAACCAGATCCAAGTCAGAGGCATAATTTAACTCCCAGCCGCCCAGCTTGCCGTAGGCAATAATACAGAAATGCTTGTCAGCCCCAACGCCAGACGGCGAGCCGTGCTTGGCAACGAGGTCTATCCAGGCCACCTCAAGCACATGGTTCAAGATCACTTCGGCGACGAAGGTCAGCTTATCACTGACCTGCATCAAAGGTAGAACGCCGCCTATTTCACTGGCTCCAATCCGTAACATTTGCGCCGACTTAAAATAGCGAAGGCCTTCCATTTGAGCTTCTAAATCAGTCATCGCAACATAAGCCATTTGCTGCCGCAGCTCTTCAGCCAGCACCGCTTTATCGGGCGCTGTATAGAGATGGTCTAGGTCAAGCAGCTCGTCTAACAGCGCTGGGCGTAAAGCAAGTTGACGAGCAATCCAAGGACTGGCGCCACACAGGCGGACCAGTTCCTCGAGCGCGGCTGGGTTTTCTGCCAAAAGCAATAAATAGGCGCTGCGCCGCAATACCGCCTCTACCAGTGGCAACAATCGGCTTAAGGTTTGAGTCGGGCTACTATGGCGACTCACGGCACTGATCAAGCGCGGCATCACCATGTCCAGCCGCCGCCGGGGTTCGGCCTGCAGCGCTTTCACCACTGAACTCCGAGTCAATACCGCCATAACGTCTGGCAGCGTTTCAGGCTCTGAAAATCCTAAGTCTCGCCACTCATCAATCGAAAGTGTCTCCCACGCAAGATCCAGCTTCGGTTGTTCAGAGCTCGAATCGGGGTCCGCAATCAAGGCGTCAAAGTGGCTGCTAACCCGTCTGCGATGCGCTTCGAGTGCTTCCAGAAAATCTGGGTAACTGGAATAACCCATGACCTCTGTTAAAGCATCTTGCGCCAATACATCCTCAGGCAGTTGTTGTGTCTGTTTGTCTTGATAGCCCTGCAGCGCGTGCTCCGTGTTGCGCAAGAACCAGTATGCTTGGCGTAGCTGGTCGACAGCTAAAGACGGTAAACAGCCGAGAGATTCGCACGCATCTAAAGCGACCATCAACTGCCGCGTCCGCAAAATCTCGTCACGTCCGCCACGAATCAGCTGAAAGCACTGCGCGATGAACTCAATCTCTCGGATACCACCGCGGCCGAGTTTGATGTCGTTCTGGAGACCCTTACGAACCACCTGGTCAGCGATCATACGTTTCATGTCACGCAATGAATCAATCACACTAAAATCGATGTACCGGCGAAAAACAAAAGGCGTGAGCATCGTAGTCAGTTGCTGCGTGCTTTCTAAACCCCCCGTTAGGGGCCTAGCCTTAATCATGGCATAGCGTTCCCACTCGCGGCCTTGCTCCTGGTAATACGCTTCGAACGCGGTAAAGTTCATGACCAAGGGACCGCTGTCCCCATACGGACGCAATCGCATGTCCACCCGAAAAACAAAACCATCCGCTGTTACTGGGTCGAGCAGGGCGATAACCCGCTGGCCCAGTTTCAGGAAAAACTCCTGATTAGAGAGCGCTTTTACAGCAGAATCGGTGGTGCCCGATTCCGGGTAAACAAACATCAGATCGATATCCGAAGATAAATTTAACTCCTGCGCGCCGAGCTTTCCCAATGCCAAGATGACCAGCTGCTGCGCCTCGCCGGTGTCTTTGCCAATCGGTGCTCCGAAACGCTCAGAAAGCTCGTTTGACGCAATCTCCAGAGCCCGCTGAATACAAAAGTCTGCTAATAATGAGACCTGCGCAACCGTCTCTGGCGCATCGCAAAACCTCAAAAAATCTCGCCAAATTAAGCGAACCATTATCCGATTACGAAGCCATCGCAGGGCTTGTTCGGGCGACGCTGCTGATGCTTGAGCGCTGGCATAAAGACACTCTAGGTCACGATGATCGATCGGAGCTTGCCACTCAGTTAGATCAAACGTCGACGCAATCCAATCCCAATGCTGAGCCATCATTTTCGCTGCGAAAGGGCTCAAACGAAGGAGTCTCTGCACCTGCTCCGTCGCTCCTGCGAATACCTGTTCAGGACGCATCAAGGCGCTCGCATCTGCCAGTTCCGTAAGAGTCGCCCACGCAGTAGGGCTGGGGGCAGAGTTCTTTATCGTCATATAAGGTTTCCACAATCGCTGTACGCGCCCATGCTAAGCGCTTAGAGCAGTCTCCGCTAGTGCGCGCTACCGCTGTTTTATTTGGGTGTGACACACGGGCGGTGTTTGCCTATACTGCGCCTAAATTTAGAGGAGAGAAGTCATGACTTCCCTGCCAAATTATCCGTCAAACTGTAACAAAACTGTCGCAGTTGAGTTGTTAGAATCGACCCGCCCAAGTGAGCCGATAACAGGTCACCCCTGTAATAAGAGAGCGAGATAACACATGGACGTCCTGCAAGACTACGGCTCCACAATTCTAATTCTCGCGTGTTTGTTCGGTTTTTTTATGGCTTGGGGCATCGGCGCTAATGATGTCGCAAACGCCATGGGAACTTCGGTTGGCTCCAAAGCCATCACTATCAAGCAAGCCATTTTAATCGCTATCATTTTTGAGTTTGCCGGTGCTTACCTAGCGGGCGGCGCGGTAACCGACACTATTAGAAAAGGGATTATTGATCCAGCCTTTTTCAAAGGGCAAGAAGAGCTGCTCGTGTACGGCATGATGTCCGCTCTGCTTGCGGCGGGGACGTGGCTTCTCGTTGCCAGTATGAAAGGATGGCCAGTGTCAACCACACACTCCATCGTTGGCGCTATTGTCGGATTTGCGGCTGTCGGTATTTCTATCGATGCGGTGGCTTGGCCACAGATTGCAACCATCGTTGCGAGCTGGGTAGTATCACCGCTGATCGCCGGCACAATATCTTACGTCCTATTTACGAGCGTTCGTTACATCATATTAGACCGCGACGACCCCTACCATCGAGCGAAGCAGTATATTCCTTACTACATGTTCTTAGTTGGCTTCATGATTGCCATGGTGACCCTCACCAAAGGACTTAAGAATGTTGGGGTCACGATTGATATGGGCCTCGGCAGCAGTTTCATGAACGCGGTTCCTGTGGCAGCCCTTATTGGCGTTGTGGTTGCCCTCGCGGGCGCTCAATTGCTGCATAAAATCCATCGCAACAATCCGGATATCAAGCCTACGAACGCAGATATAGAGCGGGTATTTGCTATTCTTATGGTGTTTACTGCTTGCGCCATGGCTTTCGCTCACGGCTCGAACGATGTGGCGAACGCCATAGGACCAATGGCTGCCATTGTGGGTGTATTACAGTCCGGAGGCGAAATCGCCGCTAAATCTGCGATCCCGTGGTGGATTCTGCTCACTGGTGCACTAGGAATTGTCATCGGTCTTGCCACCTACGGCTGGAAAGTCATTCAAACCATCGGCAAACGAATTACCGAACTGACCCCAAGTCGCGGCTTCGCGGCCGAACTGGGTGCAGCCTCAACGGTCGTACTGGCCTCTGCTACTGGACTGCCAATTTCGACCACGCACACCCTCGTTGGTGCGGTACTGGGTGTTGGTATTGCTCGTGGTATCGGGAGCATTGACCTGCGTGTTGTTGGATCAATTTTCGCATCATGGCTTGTTACACTGCCTGCCGGCGCGGGACTGTCTATTGTCTTCTTTTTCTTCTTCAAGGGCGTTTTCAGCGGCTGATCCCACGTAACAACAGCAAATTTCTGCTTGTGATCAGCTCCGATGCTGTACCTGACGCTGGGTTCGTAAGATAATGCCGCCATGCCGAATCAATCACACATTCAGTGGTTTCGAAACACCACACCCTATATTAATGCTCACAGAGGAAAAACCTTTGTGGTGGCACTGTCGGGTGAATGTTTAGCAAGTCCACAGCTCAACACCATCCTCCAAGATCTTGTCTTACTCAATAGCTTAGGCGTCCGGCTTGTCGTCGTTTTTGGGGCGCGACCTCAAGTCAACACAGAGCTCACCCTGCTCGGGCGCAAAAGCCTGTTCGAACACGATCTGCGCATCACCGATCATGCCGACCTAGAAATCATTAAACGAATTGTCGGTAGCCTAAGACATGACCTTGAGGCACGGCTCTCGATGGGTACCGCCAATTCACCAATGCGCAATGCCGGGATCCGAGTATCTTCAGGGAATTTTGTCGTTGCCCAGCCAGTGGGGGTATTGGAAGGCACCGATTATCTTCACACCGGTAAAGTAAGACGAATCGACACGCAAGGTATTGCCAGACAACTCGCTGACAATACGATAGTGCTATTGCCGCCTTTGGGCTACTCGCCCACCGGTGAAATCTTTAACTTAGCCCTAGAGGATGTTGCCGTTCGCGCTGCAACCGAATGTCGAGCGGATAAACTCATTTGGTTGGCGAGCCCACAGGCGATCACCACCAGCCAAGGTGAGCTCATCCGTGAGCTGGCGATGTCAGAGATTCACTCTTGCGATGTTGACCCTGGGCAGGGAGCCTTGCTGCGCTCTGCCCAAAAAGCCTGCTTAGGGGGTGTCGAACGAAACCACATCATTGGCTTTGATCACGAAGGCGCACTTTTGCTCGAACTCTTCACACACGACGGAGCCGGTACTTTGGTATCGAGTCATCCGTTCGAGCAATGCCGGAGGGCAAACATCGATGACGTTGGCGGCATTCTAGAATTGCTGCAACCGCTAGAAGCGGACGGCACGCTCGTTAAGCGATCCCGAGAACTCCTTGAAACTGAAATTGCCCAGTTCACAGTATTAGAGCGCGACAATCGCATTATCGCTTGCGCTGCACTGTACACCTATCCCCAGGCTAATGTCGCTGAAGTCGCTTGTATCGTCTGCCATCCAGATTATCGGGGCGAGCAGCGAGGACAACGACTGCTGAATGTGCTCGAGAAATCAGCGCTCGAACAAAGACTCACGTCTGTCTTCGTTCTCACCACGCAAACCGCGCATTGGTTTATTGAGCAGGGCTTCAAAGAACAAGATCGGAGCGAACTACCGCAGCCGCGGCAGGCACTTTACAATCTGCAGCGCAACTCTAAAGTGTTCATTAAAACACTATCGAAATAAACGTGGGCCCCATCGCTACTGGGGGGCTCAAGAACAATGCCAGCCGCGCCCTTTAGCGCGCCACAAACTACCACTTAAGAACTCTACCAATCGCGCGCAATGCAGTAACTGCAGTCAGTTTATTTCAACTCGCTCGGCCAACCGCGCCAAATCGTCGCGAATAGCCCCTAGTCGCCGAGTCAATTTCTGATGCTGCTTATCTGTCCGCGCCGTTAAAACCTGGACTATGGTGGCTTTGATCAGGGTCTGATTATGCCCATACTCAGCCGAAGTTGGTGCAGTTAAGCGAGCCTCAAAAAACGCCAGTAGGCGCTCATGCAGCGTTTCATCGGGGGCTTGCAGTAGTGCTGTAAAACGAGCAAAGGTTCTAGCTCGGTTTGCTAACCAGACACTGTCATAGCGAACAAGCCGTTCGCCTGCACCATCAATGAATGCTTGCTGCTCTTCCGTCAAGCGACCCAGATAATCTGCGAGATTATCAGTCAAACTGTCAACCGCGTCTTTACGGTACTGATCTTGAGTTCGATCGCTATATTTTTGTTCCAGTTCACGCTGCTTTTCGTCGATGGCGGTGGCCAGCTCTTGCCGCTGTTTATCACTTGCGGTTTGCGCCATCGGCACGATCCAGTCGACTGCTCGATATTGCAGATCAGCAGCGAAAATATCAGCTCGCTCTTGCCAGCGTGTCAACACTGCCTCGGTAACAGGAGCCGCAGAGTCTAGATGCTCGAGCACGTCGTCTAAGAGCGCAACATACTGAGGGAGTTGTGTGGTTTGGTGCCAGTTCAGATACTCATCTAGCTGCTCATCTAATACCGACTGTTGGCTGCGATCTAAGGTGATGTAATCATCAAGCGTCCAGTTGATGAGCGTCGGGATGCGATTGTAAACAAGCGATGTGCGGGTGCATCCCGCCAACACTATCGCGCACAACACTGTGACGCCAAACAGACGAGCAGATCGAATCACAAGGCATCACCACGGTAACCGAGTAAGGTCGACGTTACCGCCAGATAATATAATCGCCACACGTTTTGCACGCACATCAATGACACCTGCCAAAATTGCCGCAAGACCAATAATGCCGGACGGCTCCACCACCTCTTTCGCACGGGTCATGTACAACGCCATTGCCTCACAGATGGCTGCATCATCGACAGTGACGATAGCGTCTACATGCCTGCGAATCATATCGAAATTCAAAACACCTAGAGTTGTACGCAGTCCATCAGCAATCGTATCAGGTTGATGCTCAGTCACCCGCTCACCCGAGTAAAAGGAGCGGTAGGCATCGTCAGCACCCGCAGGCTCAACACCAATGACCTGTGTCTGTGGGCTCAATGCCTTGATAGCCGCACTGACCCCAGCCAGCAGCCCGCCTCCACCCACTGGGACTAACACCAAGTCCACAGGTCCAATTTGCTCGAATAATTCGAGTCCCGCTGTTCCCTGACCCGCGATAATATCGGGATGGTCATAGGGCGGTACAAAGGTAGCGCCAGTGGCATTGACACAGCTGATCAGGGCCGCTTCCCGTGCCGACAAGGTCGGCTCACAGTCGATGACTTCAGCGCCGTAGGCAATCGTAGCGGCGCGCTTAGGTGCGGGCGCATTGGTGGGCATAACCACGAATGCACGGGTATTAAACCGACTGGCCGCCAGAGCTAAAGCTGCACCGTGATTACCCGATGAGTGGGTCGCGACGCCGTTCGCAAGCAACTCCGGTGACAGTCGACTCAATGCGTGATGCGCACCTCGGGCCTTAAACGCGCCACCCTTCTGCAAATGCTCAGCCTTAAAGAAAAGCTCTGCTCCGAAGTCAGCATTAAGACTCGCATGCACTTGGACTGGCGTTTGATGAACCATCCCCTGAATGCGTTCGCGTGCAGCCCTGATGTGCTCAAGGTGTATCAAATCAGATCGCGTTATCTCGTGGTCCACTCAGGCAGCGACCTTAATCTGTAATTCAGAGCGATCCAAAGCTCTCAAGATACCCTCCAAAGAGGCTTGAATAATGTCTTCACTGCGCCCGATCCCGCACACACGCTGGCCATCAACATTGAGCTGTATGTAACAGATAGCCTCGGCCTGAGCGCTTTGACTGAGTGCATGCTCGCTATATTCAACCACGACGATATTGGCGCCCGTCACACCTTCGAGTGCCTCGACGAAAGCGGCAACCACACCATTACCTGACCCTGCAATCTGAACTGGTTCGGACTGACACTGGAGCACCGCTTGCAAGTAGTCAGCACCGTCGCGCCTTGCCACAGTATAATCGCCCAAACTCATGCGGGTCTTTTCTGTAAAATAGGTCTCTGTAAGAAGGCGCTGAATGGTAGCCGCGTCCACTTCTTTCTCTGATGATTCAGCATAACGCTGCACCACTGGACTAAAATCAATTTGCAGCCACCGCGGTAATTGATACCCGTATTCCTGTTCCAGGACATAGGCAATGCCACCTTTCCCAGACTGGCTATTGATGCGAATGACTTCTTGGTACGATCGGCCAATATCGCGGGGATCGATGGGCAAATAGGCCACTTCCCAGGGCTCATTGATATCACGCTTTGCCAAACATTTCTTGATCGCATCCTGATGGCTACCCGAAAACGCAGTAAAAACCAGCTCACCTGCGTAGGGGTGTCGGGGGTGAACGGGCAGCTGAGTCGCGCTTTTGTAGACTTCTATAATGTGATCTATCCGCTCAAAATTCAGATTCGGATCAACCCCTTGGCTATATAAGTTCATTGCCATGGTGAGTATGTCCATGTTGCCCGTGCGCTCACCATTGCCGAACAGAGTACCTTCAACACGATCCGCTCCAGCAAGAACCGCAAGCTCAGAAGCAGCTACCGCGCAACCTCTATCGTTATGGGTGTGGACCGAGATAATGAGGCTGTCGCGATGCTTCACGTATCGACAAAACCACTCAATCTGGTCGGCATACACATTGGGGGTACTCATCTCTACTGTTGCTGGCAGATTGATGATCACGGGGCTCTGCGGCGTTGGCGACCAAACTGCCGTCACTGCATCAACCACTTCAACCGCAAAGTCGAGCTCAGTGCCGGTGAAACTCTCGGGTGAATACTCAAAAATCCACTCCGTATTCGGATGTTTAGCCGCCTCATCCGCCACCCATTGGGCGCCCTGTGTCGCGATCTCGACGATCCCTGCGCGGTCTAAACCAAACACATAGTCCCGCTGTACCGTCGATGTCGAATTATAAACATGCACAACCGCCCGGCGCGCGCCCTTGAGTGCAGCGAATGTTTTTTCGATCAGATCAGGGCGAGCCTGGGTAAGTACTTGGATGGTGACGTCATCTGGCACAAGCGACTCATCGATCAGCTTGCGGCAAAAGTCATAATCAAGCGACGATGCAGATGGGAAACCAATCTCTATTTCTTTGAAGCCAACGTCAAGCAACAGATTCCAAAGGTCAAGTTTTTGCTGTGGCGTCATCGGCTCAATTAAAGCTTGATTGCCATCGCGCAAATCAACGCTACACCATGCCGGAGCTACCGTAATAGTTTGATCAGGCCAGGTTCTATCGGGTAGAGAAACGGGCCGAAATGGCTGATATTTACTGACATTAAAGTGGCTAGTCATGATGTGTGCCCCCGTGGACTATCGCAAAACTTGGGTGGCAGTATACTGAATTGCTGTGAGCGTATTTCAACAAATTGCGCCTTATTTATGGATAAAAATAGCTTTACTATCTAATTTATACGTTATTATTAGGCGCTAAATCTATTTTGAGAATCTAGGATAGTGACCATGAAGATCGACCGAATCGACATTAGAATCCTGCAGCGACTGCAGCTTGACGCGCGCCTTTCAAATCTAGACCTCGCCGAGCAAGTAGGGCTGTCGCCAACCCCATGTGCTCGGCGGGTCAAGCAGCTTGAACATGAGGGTTTTATCAAACGAGCGGTGACGCTGCTCGACAAAGATAAACTGGGGCTGAAATTAACCGCTTATATTGGAATTACTATGGATCGACACACGCCTGAGCGATTTGAACAGTTCGAATCGCATATTCGAGACTACCCAGAAGTCGTCGAGTGCAGCGTAGTAACAGGGCAGAGCGCCGACTACCTGATCAAAGCGGTGGTGCCAGATATGCAATTCTATGAACAATTCTTGCTCGGACGACTGACCCGAATCCCCGGTGTAGCCGGCGTTCACTCTAGCTTTCAGCTGCGAGAAGTCATCCAGCGCACCGAGCTCCCACTGGATAATTTAAGCTAAATTAAGGGGCATGCCGTGGTATAGTCAGCGCCAGATGAACCCAAGCTCTTCTTCACCGCAGTCAACTCAACCCCGCTGGTTTTTGCCCTTACTAGCGGGATCGGCAGCAGTGGCTCCATTGAGCGTTGATATGTATCTGCCCGCGATTACCGCAATGGCAGAAAGCTTAGATGCCTCAATTGCCCAAATGCACCTGAGCCTGAGCGGCTATTTAATCGGTTACGCTCTGTTCCATTTGCTCTGCGGTCCGCTTGCCGACAGCTTCGGCAGAAAAACACTTTTGATCAGTGGCTTCGGTTTATACGTTGTCGCATCGATCGGCTGTGCGCTAGCGACCGATATTGAAACACTCATAGCATTCCGGGTACTTCAAGGCGTTGGTGGCTGCGTCGGGCCAACACTGGCCAGAACAATCGCCAGAGATGTCTATGGCCCAGTTGGAGCCGCAAGAGCAATCTCAATCGTGGCAATGCTGATGGCGGTAGCGCCTGCGATCGCCCCGCTGGCGGGTGGCTTTGTCTTGCTCGTTTGGGAATGGCCGTTTATTTTTTATTGTCTGGCTGTTTATGGTGCGATCAATAGCCTACTCATTGTCTGGCTGCTCAAAGAGACTGTGCCGGTAAAACAGAGGTTTGCTCTGCGGCCTATCATTGCAAACTATCTTGAATTAATTCGGCATCCGAGCTTTTTACAAGTTGCGGCTGGGGCGTCTTTAAACTACTCCGCACTCATGATCTTTTTGCCCTCGGCACCCTTCGTATTCATTACCCTAATGGGGCTGGCGCCCCAACACTTGGCTTTCGTATTCGTCGCGACCGTGGCGGGTTATATTGTAGGCAGCGCGCTGTCAGCCCGGCTGAGTTACCGTTTGCCGTCGGGAAAAATTATGCTGGGGGGATCGCTACTCTCTGTTCTTGCGACGACGGCTATGGCGGCAGGCTATTGGTCTGCACCCAACACACCCGCAGCATTGGTCGCGCCAACCATGTTTTACTCGATGAGCCTTGGAATGGTGCAACCACATGCCATGGCGCTCGCGCTAAGGCCCTTTGGGCACATAGCGGGCACCGGATCCTCGTTATTCGGGTTCATTCAAATGAGCTGTGCCGCTTTCGTGAGCGCAGCTGTCGGGCATTATTTAACCGATAGCGCTTGGCCGATGCTCATAGGAATGATGTTTGTCACTGTGCTTGCACTGATCATCCTGCAACTCAGCGCTCGCTTGAAAGGTGATTATTAACTATTCCCTTTTGCTATATCCGATTTTTGTTTACACCATAATCACCCTTTTATAGACTCGACCGCGCCCTGGTACAACAGTGCCTATGATTACGAAGATGTGATTACCGTCGAGAATGCGCAAGGTAAACTCAACGCCGACCCAACGGGTGATTTTGTTCTGCGAGGACCCTCAGGTGCACTTAACGGTGTTAACACGGAGTATTTGAACGCCCAAGAAGTTAATACTGACGGCATTGACGTTGCTGCTGACGGGTCTATTTTCTCTGATATCGGTGAAATAGGTGTAAGACTGTCGGCGACTCGTTTCTTGAGCTACGAGATCCCTTGTGCTGGCGCCAATGCCAAAGGGTGTACTGGTAATACTGGCACGCAAGATGTCGTTGGCTACTTCAACTACGATAACTTCGCGCGCTCCATGCCAGAGACCAAAGCGAATGCGTCGTTAGACTGGACTCGAGATAGCCACAAACTGGCTCTGATGGCGTTCTATACCTCAGGCTATGAGGCCACCCGGCCGATTGCACCTGATGCTGCAGCCAATGGTTACACGAGCAGCATTGATTCATGGCTGACGCTGGATCTGCAGTACGCCTACTCATTCAGCTTCTCTGGAACCGATGCTGTGCTGACACTTGGTGCGAAGAACTTAACCGATGAAGATGCGCCAGCAGTATATGATGCGGCCAACTTCAGCTTTGACCCCAAGCATCATGATCCACGCGGTCAGATCTTGTATGGACGCATCAAACTAGCGTTCTAAGCGGTTTAAGCCACACCGGCAACCATAATGACAAGGGGGCAATTGCCCCCTTTTTCTCTCGCAAAAATTACCTGACTTGAATCATGGAACCTCAGTAACATCCAACAGTGTCGTCGCAGCAACTTTACTAGAAGCTTACTCAGACTCAGCAACACGATTGCGGTGATTACCTGCAAATAATGAGTCGATTACAGGTTTTTGTATGGGGGCACGAATCGCTGGATACGACAGGGAACAAGAACAGTGGCTCGACGCCAGTTCTCTTTTAACTTACTCTCTGACTCCTAATCATTGCTGTGCAGAGTCTTGTAAGAGGCTAAAAACTCTCATTTTGTTACCCTCTAATGGTTTGGCTACCCCTTCAGGTGGTCGTCGCGATCCTTACCGATTGGTCCGGCTCGTTGAAGTGTCAGCAACAAAAGCTCACGCTGCTTGGCCAAAGCCGCCCGATTTCGATCTTTCACGTAACCAAAGCCACGCAGTTTCTCTGGCAAGCTCACCAACGCCACCGCAGTATCGTAGTCAGCCTCGAGTGCCCCGGGCAAGCGTTCAAGTATGGCTAGGTAGTCATCAATATCCGCACGCTCACGCTTGCGCTCGGCGGTATATCCAAACGGATCTAGCATAGTGCCACGCAAAACCCGCAGCCTAGCCAAGGCCTCAAAAACCCGCATCATCCAGGGACCAAACTCCCTTTTCAGCAAGTGACCTGTGTTCGGGTCACGTTTGCTGAACAGGGGCGGCGCCATGTTAAAGTGCAATTGATAATCACCCTCAAACTGTCGTGCCACCTTCCGCAGAAACTCACCATCGGTATATAAACGAGCCACCTCATACTCATCCTTGTAGGCCATGAGCTTGTAGAGGTTACGAGCCACAGCTATTGTTACCGAGCCAGGGTCATCAGCGCGTAGATCAGCAGCACGCACCTGAGCCACTCGCTCTCGGTACCGCTCGGCAAGCGCGTCATCCTGGTAATCTGTCAAGCGCGCTGACCGATCGGCGACAATCTCATCCAGTGTTTGCAGGGGTGCGGACGGGCTCGGTGTGAGGTCCTCTGCGATTTTTAGCACGCGCGCCGGCTGATCGGCACAGCGCCGACCCCATAAAAAAGCCTGCTTGTTAAACTCTATTGCAATCGCGTTTAGCTCAATGGCTTGTTCCAGTGCCGCTGCAGATACGGGAACCAGACCCTGTTGCCACGCGTAGCCCAGCAAAAATAAATTGGTGGCAAGAGAATCGCCCAGCAACTCGGTCGCAATACGTGTGGAATCGATGAAATATGTAGCTGCCTTACCCACCTCGGCGACCACCTTGCTTTTCATCGCCTCTCCGGGAAAGCGGGCATCGGGATCAAGAATGAACGCGGAGGTTGCTACTTCCGTCTCATTGATGACGGCATGTGTACGTCCATGGGCAGCCTTGCCTAGCGCCTCGTAAGTACAAGTCACCACTAAATCGCAGCCCAGCAGCAGATCGGCTTCACCGGCCGGTATGCGTACCGCCTTGATATCATCCTGGCGGGCGCTTACCCGCACATGGCTTACCACGGCACCAAATTTCTGAGCAAGGCCGGTCTGGTTCATAGTTGCGCAGCCTTTACCCTCTATATGCGCGGCCATGGCAATCAAAGCCGTAATGGTCAGCACCCCGGTACCACCCACGCCGGTTACCACTGTATTCCAGGGGCGGTCCAGAGGCGGCAGTGCCGGCTCAGGCAAGGGGTCAAATACAATCTCGACAGCACTGCCTGCACCATCGGATTTACGCAGCTTGCCACCGATGACCGACACGAAGCTGGGGCAAAAGCCATTGGCACAGCTGTAATCTTTATTGCAGGAGCTCTGGTCAATCTGTCGCTTCCGACCCAATTCAGTTTCCTTCGGCAGCACCGACAGGCAATTCGACTTGATACTGCAGTCGCCACAGCCTTCGCACACCGCATCGTTGATGAAGAGCCGTTTTGCAGGATCTTGCAGGATACCCTGCTTGCGCCGGCGACGCTTTTCCGCAGCGCAGGTCTGCACATAGACAATGACCGATGCGCCCTTGAACTCGCGCAGTTCGCGCTGCAATACATCCAGCTCATCCCGATGATGCAGGCTGTAGCCCGGAATACCATGGAATTGGCCACGCCACGCCTCGGGATGGTCGCTCACCACAGCAATCCGGCGCACCCCCTCGCCCCGCAGCTGATGTACCAGATCATTGACGGTAAACGAGCCATCAATGGGCTGGCCACCAGTCATCGCCACCGCATCGTTATAGAGAATCTTATATGTAATGTTGACGCCCGCTGCCACCGCCGCGCGGATGGCGAGTATCCCGGAGTGGAAATAGGTGCCGTCGCCGAGGTTCTGAAATACGTGCTGGGTGTCGGTAAACGGTGCCTGCCCGATCCAGGTCGCGCCTTCGCCCCCCATTTGAGTGAACGTATTTGTGTTCCGGTCAGGCATCCAGGTTGCCATGTAGTGACAGCCAATCCCGCCGAAGGCACGGCTGCCCTCGGGTACTTTGGTTGACGTGTTATGGGGACAACCGGAGCAGAAATGGGGCACCCGTTCAATGGTATCGCGGGGTTGCGCGAGTGACGCCTCCTTCTGCTCAATCCACTGGATCCGCCGCTCCATTGTTTCAGACTGCCAGAACCGACGAATACGACCGGCAATCGCCAACGCCACCATAGCGGGTGTCAGCTCCGCCAGGTTTGGCAGCAGGTCGCGACCCTGCTCGTCAAATTCGCCAATCACCCGCGGGCGCGCTGCTACCGGGTAATTATACAACTGGCCGGTAAGCTGATCTTCGATGATGGACCGCTTCTCCTCCACCACCAGGATTTCTTCCAGACCCTCGGCAAACTCGTGCGTTGTGCGCGGCTCCAGAGGCCAGGGCATACCGACCTTATAGACCCGCAGGCCGATCTCGGCCGCTACGGCCTCATCAATGCCCATATCCTCCAGCGCCTGCATCACATCAAGATAAGCCTTGCCTGTGCTGATAATGCCAAAACGGGGATTGGGGCTATCAATTACTATCCGGTTAATGCCGTTAACCCGGGCGAACTCTCGGGCCGCATAAATCTTGTACTTATTCAGCCGCAGTTCCTGCTCCAACGGCTTGTCCGGCCAGCGGGCATTCAGTCCATCCTTCGGCAATTTGAAGTCCTCGGGCGTGACTATGTTGATCCGATTCGGGTTGAGGTCTGCGGAAATAGCAGAATCCATATTCTCCGTGATAGCCTTTAGTGCTACCCAGCAACCACTAAAGCGCGACAATTCCCAGCCCAAGATACCTAAGTCGAGGACTTCCTGCACGTTGCAAGGGCTCAGGACTGGCACTGAAGCGCCAATGAACATATGCTCCGACTGATGCGGGAGCGTGGAGGACTTACAGGCGTGGTCATCTCCAGCCACCGCCAGGACACCGCCGTAACGCGAGGTCCCGAACGCATTGGCGTGCTTAATCACATCCATGCTGCGGTCCACGCCGGGGCCTTTGCCATACCACATACCGAATACGCCATCGTAACGGGCACCGGCAAACAGGTTGGTTTGCTGGCTGCCCCAGACAGCGGTGGCCGCAAGATCTTCATTCACGCCTGGCTGAAAATGCACATTGTGCCGGTCCAACCGGGACCTAGCCTTCCAGAGAGCCTGATCAAGACCGCCCAAGGGTGAACCGCGGTAGCCAGAAATAAACGCCGCAGTATTCAACCCCGCGTTCTGATCGCGTTGGTGCTGCAACATTGGCAGGCGTACAAGCGCCTCAATGCCTGTCATGTAAGCCCGTGCGACATCGAATGCATATTTATCGTCCAGTGAGACCTTGTGATCGACCGTACCAATGCTTTTAGTCATAGCTCTTGTTCCCGTTGTAGCGAAGAAAAATTGTCAGGTAAACGTAAAGAAATATCTGTTTAATTTAACTGCTGAATAGGGTCTAATTTGCCAAGTTTATTCGTCATTAATCTTAATATGGGTAAAAATAACCAATATGCTGACCAAACAGGATGTGGAGATACTAAAAATACTACAAAAAGATGCGACTATCGCCACCGCCAGCATTGCCGACAAAATAAACCTGTCGCAATCGCCTTGCTGGCGACGCATTAATCGCCTCGAGGAGGC
>OBNU01000061.1_pt1 | contig 17095 bp, 10 predicted proteins | sample 1494211 | NCBI WGS metagenome assembly OBNU01 (sample SAMEA3275559, study PRJEB22092) | marine metagenome | biome: ENVO:01000252 "freshwater lake biome"; feature: ENVO:00002042 "surface water"; material: ENVO:00000021 "freshwater lake" | collected 2014-06-21T10:00:00+00 | depth 2 m | reverse complement strand
ATGATATCGGCATCAAGACGGTCACCGGAATCGAGTTGAATACCTGTTGAATCAAAGCACTTGATGGTGTCCGTTACGATGCTGGCTTTGTTATTGTGAATCGCATCGAATAGATCGGCGTCAGGCACGAGGCACAGACGCTGTTCCCAAGGCGTGTAGCTAGGGGTAAAGTGCTTGTCGACATCGAAGCCGGCTGGTACGAGAGGGCGCAACATATTAATGATCATGCGCTTGGCATTCTCTGGATAACGCCGGCATCGCTGATAAACGAATTGCTGTAAGCCAATATTCTTCATGCGGGTAATAAAATAAGCCCACGAGTTGGGCAGAATCGCCCGCAGGGCATTGGCGAACTTGTCGCTCGAAGGGCGCGATACGACGTATGTCGGAGATCTCTGGAGCATGGTCACATGCCTTGCTTTCTCGGCCAGTGAAGGGACCAAAGTGACCGCGGTCGCGCCGCTACCAATGACCACAACCGAGGCATCTGTGTAGTCGAATTCAGGATCCCAAAACTGCGGATGAATGATGGGCCCTTGAAAGTCTGATTCACCCGGGTAGTCGGGCTTATAGGCACTATCGTAACGGTAATAACCGCAGCAGAGTTGAAGGAATTTACATTCCACTTGGTGCTGTTGGTCTTGATGCTCGATGGTCACGAGCCAGCGGTTGCGATCTGAGTGCCAGTGCGCCGCGGTGACACGATGTTCGGTACTGATTTTAGGCCACAGTGCCTGCTCCGTAATGGTTTCCTCGATGTAGCTTTTAATTGAGGGGCCATCGGCGATCGACTTGTTCGCAATCCAGGGTTTGAAGTCAAAACCGAGCGTGTGCATATCTGAATCAGAGCGTATACCCGGGTACTTAAAGAGGTCCCAAGTGCCACCCACGTTGGCACGTGATTCAATAATATGAAAACTGTAATCGGGGTGCGTGCGTTGCAAGTGTGCTGCGGCGCTAATGCCCGACAGACCAGCGCCGACAATCAAGACATCGACGGCATTTTGGTTGAACAGCGTGGTAGAGGTCATAGGCGCTCACTCAGTAAAGGCCGAGTCAGTTTAGTGAAATTCGGTGGGGATGCAACCAAGAATGGCGCTTAAGTCCAAAGTGCGGTGATGGCTCGTGTCATTCGCCGCAAGATCTGACGGTACATAGGATCTTTCTGATCGATGAGTCCAGCCTCGCTGGCCCGAGCGAGATCGGCGATGGTATTCACGAGTATCGAGTTAGACACCACCAGCAACAGTCGTCTCTCTGCGTCGGTGCGTTCAGGCGTGAGCTGCTCCAGTCGTTCACTCAGAGTCGAGGAGGTCTCTTCATCGAGCATCTGAGCAGAGAAAAACTCGGGCGGCGTATCAAGCGTATCTATGTAGTTGGACAGTAGTTTTGCGTGCTTAATACTGTTTGGGCTAAAACGAATGATCTGGATGAAGGGCTGGATATAAATATCCATTAGGTCGTCGAGAGTGAGGTCAGCTCGCCCTGATACAGTGTCGATGAGTAATTTTTGTGCGTCACTGACGGGTTTTAAGAAGTCTTTAACGACGGTTTCGAACAAGTTACGCTTCCTACCGAAATGATACTGCAACGCGTTTCGATTGCGCTGCCCTGCCAGTTCATTGATCTCTCGAATGCTGATGTCGCTGAAGGACTTGCGTGAGAATGCGATCAGCCCAGCTTTTATAAGCGCGGCGCGAGCATGTGATTGAGACACCAAGTTTCCCATCACTTTAATGTAGCGCGGTTCAGATATTTGTAAAGAAAAATTTTGTTTCAATTAACGGCTGGCGCACCGGAATTAAGTTGTTTACCCTTAGCACTACTCGCAGGGGGTCAGAAAGTTGAGCGCTTATTTTGTGGTGCTAGTTGTTGTTGTCATGGTGGCGGGTCTCGTATCGTCGAGGGTCTCTGCGGTTGCCGTGTTTGCGAGCGCTTTAGGCGCGCTTTTCTTCGCGGGCGTCGTTTCGATTGAGACGGTATTATCGAAAGCAACGAACACCGGCTTAGTGACTTTGTTGACTCTGATCTTGGTGTCTTTCGGATTGGAAAAGCTCGGTGTCCTCTCGACGCTTGCGAATAAACTCATCAGCCCCTCACTCAACCTCTCTATTCTTAAGCTGGGCTCGGTTACCGCCCTTTGCTCCGCTTTCTTGAATAATACAGCGGTGGTTGCGACACTCGCGAGTAGTTTGCAGAGAAACAGCCACCATGCGCCATCACAGTTACTGATCGTACTGTCCTATGCCGCCATCATGGGTGGGACCATGACTTTGATCGGCACGTCGACTAACTTAATTGTGAATAGCTTCTTGATCGACCAAGGTGAGACCGGGTTTTCGTTATTTGCATTCCTTCCCATAGGACTCGCTGCAACTGTGGCGGGTTTAGGCGTGTTGGTCCTGACATCTGCTCGACTCCCTAAAAATACATCGGTCAGAAAGCCAATTGCGGATTACCTGGTCGAGGTCGAAGTCATGCCATCCTCTAGCCTCATCGGAAAGTCCGTTAAGGCGAATAAACTGCGTGATCTGCAGGGCCTATTCTTGGTCGAGATCTACCGTGATAATCGATTGATTACACCGGTAACACCCAGCGAGGTGCTGCGGGAGTCTGATAAGTTGATTTTCTCTGGTGACGTCAGCCGGATCGCGGCCCTAGAACAGTTTGATGGGCTCCGAACTTTTGCAATGGAAGAGGGATTGCTCAGGTCGAATCTGACTGAAGTCATTGTACTTCCGGGAGCCACTGTTGAGGGCAAAAGTATCAAAGCAGCGGGTTTTAGGAGTTTATTCGATGCCGCAGTAGTGGGCGTGAGCCGCGGAGGTCTTCCTTTATCGGGTAAGTTGGGTGATATCGTTTTACGAGCCGGAGATAGTTTAGTTTTAGCGACGGGGGCTGATTTTAACCGTCGCAATAACTTGCGACGAAACTTTGTGGTCATTGATGACCGCCTTGAATCGGGCCGAGTCAGTGGGCGCCAGAGTGGTGCATTACTATTCGGGCTCGCCTTGGTCGTCTTCACTGCAACGATGGGTTGGATTAATTTGCTCACGGGTCTGGCTTTGCTCTTGGCCGTAATGTTGATCAGCGGTGTTGTGAGTGGTGATGAGTTGCGCCGGCGGTTTCCCTTTGACCTGTGGATCATTATTACAGCAGCTCTCTGCGTTTCTCAGGCACTGGCGGACACTGGTCTGGTAAGTGCGGCCATGATGGCACTGACAGAGGGCTCTGGCGGCATTAACCCCTTGTTAGCGCTCGTGGTGGTGTACCTTGTCACCCTAGTGCTCACTGAGCTAATGACGAATACGGCAGCAGCGGCCTTGGTGTTTCCCCTAGCTGCATCATTGGCGCAGAGCCTACACCTCGATCTCATGCCTTTTGCCGCCGCGGTTGCTTTTGGTGCCAGCGCCAGTTTTTTAACGCCTTTTGGCTATACCACCAACTTGATGGTCCAGAATATGGGGGGCTATCGTTTGCAGGATTACCTGCGACTTGGCAGTCCGGTCTCGCTGGTGTATACCATTGTTGCACTCACGCTGATACCCATCGTCTTTCCATTAACTCCGCTAAGCCCATGATCAACTCAGATCAATGTTGCCCGATCAGGGCGCCATTTGAACTCTCCCAACCTGTTAACGCACAGCCACTTTCGCGACACTAATTCTTCTCACAAAGATCAGGGGGTGGGCTGTATTGAAAACCAGTGTAGTGATAATTCTGAGCATTCTTGCTAGGTAAAATAATGAGAACAGCGGAACCAGAAAGCGGGTGATCCTGATGACAAACGCGTCAACAATCCGAATGAGGGTGTGCTTTTCCAAACGGGTGTGAAGCATACCATTACGACCCGTTTCACTAATGGCCCGGCCATAGATTCCAAAACAGGTCCGGCAAGCTGCGATACCTTTTGTAAACAGGATTGGGGTTATTGACGGTAATAGGTTCCAAGCGATAGTGTTAGCACTATTTATTTTTATATTATAGAGATGCTAATTATGCGAAAGGTAAAAATTGAAAACTACTAACTGCCATTTTACGGCGCTGTGTCTATCTTAGCTATTATACAATTGGTCCTCATTCTCGCCTTTGTGGTGTATGAAAGCTTGCTGCCTGGCGCTGAATACGAACTGGTGGAGCAGGCCAGACAGTATGTCGTGTTAGGTATCATCGCAGGCGTGAATTCGGTGCTCACGGCCGCCTTTATTTGGCATATAACGTGGCTCTATGAGCCGCTGTAGTCTGCTTTTTGCGTTCGTTATCTTGGTCGCTTCCGCAGCGCAGGCGATCGAATCTTGGGTGGAGTGTCGAGACGAAGGGGTGGTCCAGCAGAGCCTGGATTACTCCCGTGTGGCCGCATCTGTGGCGACTCAGCTCACCTATGAACTCGGACGATCGACCAGTGAGCAAGAGATCTTGCAGTTGTGGCTCGAGAGTGTGCAAGAGGCGGGTGGACGCGACGACGGGTTGCTGCACCAAGGCCTGTCTTATGCTGAGATGAGTCGTGTTATCAAGCGGCTGGGGTTTGCCCCCAGTGGCGTGGCTATCCCACTAGAGCTGGTACCTCGCTTGAAGCACCCGGTGATTATTTATTTCGAGGCTTTTGGTCAACCCCATTTTAGCGTATTGCGCTCCGCCAATAGCCGCGGCATAGAGCTAGCGGACCCGTCTTGGGGCACTGTGTTTATCACTTATCCCGAGCTGAGCTTGCTACTGGGGGGCAGCACAGAGATCAAAGCCCTGTGGCTGTCCGCTTAAGCGTTATAACCCGAGCGCTAGATGCGCTCTACGACCATGCCAATATCCCTGATCCACTGGCTGTGTTCGGTTTCAGTGGCGTTGGGGGCTACGACCGCCGTAGAGGCTCGATCTGCGCCGAAGTAGGTTTCTAGCGCTCGCTCGATATCCGATCGAGTACAGGCCAGAATTCGCGATCTGAACGCCAGTCGATCGAGGTGGGTGTGGCCAAATAAACGGTTATGAAAATGCTGTTTACAGGCGCCTGCTGGTGATGATGGCTTATCAATGGCAGCAATCACGCCCAAAATCGCTTCCTCGAGAGCTTCATCTGAGTAGCTGTTCTGCTTGGCCCATGAAATGGCGTGGTCGAAGTCGGTCAGTGTCTCTTGCAGCCTGGGATCGCGGTAGGAGTAAAATCGGAATACCCCGGTGCTGCCGTCCTGAGAGGCGCCGCCACCATAGGCGCCGCCTTGTTCACGAATGGCGCGATGCAAATACCCATTGCGCATCAGTCCTCCAAGAACCGTCAGCGCCGCCCCATCGGGGTGTTCCATTGTGACTGTCGGATACGCCTTGGCGCAGAAGTAAACCGAGGTGTTGGTTAGCCAGAGTTGATTTTTGCTGGCTGGCTCGAATGGCGAGTGTGTCAGGGGTTGTCGATTCGCTGCAGATTCGATGGTCCAGTGCGCCATGGTGTCTTGGAGTGTTTCAAGCACTTGCGACTCAGCAACGATTAAATGTCGACCACTGCCGCATAGGATCGTGCTATGGAGGGCTGCTAGATCTTGAGTGAGCTGATCGAGCACGGCATCATCTGCTAAATTTGCGTCTAGAAGCTTCAGTCTTTGGATAGCTCGCAATCCACCCAGTTGATCTTGAAGATTAGCGAGTGCCGAATGCGTCGCGCCAGCAGCACTCATGGCGAGGCTGTGGCCGGAACCAGTGATGCCATTCACTCGTCGTTGTGTGCGTTGGCTGACCAGCTCTTTGATACGCTTGCGTTCGTTAAATCGAACGGTAGACAGTGTATCTCCCATCAGATCGAGTTGCGCTTGCGCGTTATTCTTGAGCGCTTTTGAAGTAATGGCGAGGTAGCCTTCAAGCTGTTCAGAGCTCGTTTTGGCAGATCGAATCATACTGTGAGTATTAATGCCCCCGACGCACGCAGACTGACGCTGTTGCACCGCAAGATAGTCGCTCTTGCCCAGCCCGACATCCGTCATGAAATCGGTGTAAAGCGGCAGCAGGGCCATTTCAGTGTGATCCAGTTGCGCCAAGGGTGCCACCCATTCTCGATAGATCAAGCCATTGGTTCCGGCGGGATACCGATCGGTCTGAATTGGGCTAGCTACGGCGGTGAAGCTCGGCTCTGGCAGAGTCTCTGGCACATCGCTAATGCTCACCTTCGGTAGAATCGAAGAATCATCGGCTCGGCTTTGTCTGGCCTCTAGCGCCGCGGCCTGATCGGCAATTGCCTGTAAGTCTGCCGGTGAGAGCCCTGCTTTAATCGAGGCGAGACGCTGTTTTTCGCGGTCGGCCATGACACTGCTCAGGGTGTTATCGGGTTCGAGCGTGAGGGTCACACGGTGTGGATTATCCAGCAGCAAAATCTTGATGAGCTTTTGGATATAACCTGGATCCTCGACGTTGCGTTTGAGCTTGGCTAATGCAGGATCCAGATCAAGAACGTTCGCAGGATCGCCATAATGTGTTGCGGCACTCAATCCTTGCAAGATCAGGTTAAGCCCATAGGGCATGCCATCTCCTGTTATTTCACGCTGATGCAGCTCTAACTGGTGCAGTACCGCATCGATCTGCTCGGGAGCAAAGTCTGACTGCGCACAGTCCCTTAGCACACCAAGGATTAAATCCTCGAGCTGGTCAACGCGATCTACCTCACTTCCGGCAATACCGCAGCAAAAAACCATCTCGCGCATCGAGTCTTCGAGCCCACACAAAGGTGAGGGTGCCGTACCAAGTTCGGTGGTTTCCAAAGCCGCCATCAGGGGCGAAGCACTGTTTTCGAGCAGTAAGTTTGTGACGAGATGCGCTTCGAGTTGAGCCATAAGATTCTGACTTTCGCCAAGTTTCCAGCCCATGACGAGGTGCGTTTTGGCGCTCAGATCATCCGAATCGTCAAGGCTGTAAGCTTGCTTCAGCCGCAAAGGCTCACTGATCGGCGTTGCAAGATCCACTTCGATGTGGGCATCGGAGCGATCAAATTCGCTTAGGGCGAGGGTCTCAAATCGCTCTTGGTGCTGTGCGGCAGGTATATCACCAAAGGTCATGAAGATCGCATTGCTGGGGTGATAGTGCTTTTGATAGAACTGTTTCAGCTCGGAGTAAGTCAGCTCAGTGATCGCCTCTGGATCGCCACCGCTGTTGTTGTGATAAGTATTATCGAATAGCGCTGCCGACAGGGCTTGCCATAAAAGGCTGTTAACCGAGCTCATGGCGCCTTTCATTTCATTAAATACCACCCCTTTGTAGACCAGAGGCGATGTGAGGTCTTGATTATCTGAGAGTTCTAAACGATGGCCTTCCTGAGCAAAATCAAGAGGATCCAAGTTAGAAAAGAATACTGCGTCAAGATAGATCTGAAGCAGGTTATCGAAATCTTTTGGGGTCTGACTGGCAAATGGATAGGCGGTCCAGTCCGAGCTTGTGAAGGCGTTCATAAAGGTATTGAGGGAGCGCCGTAACATCATAAAGAAGGGATCACGAACTGGAAAACGGCGGCTTCCGCACAAGGCTGTGTGCTCTAGGATGTGAGCAACACCGGTCGAGTTTTGGGGTACCGTGCGCACAGCAACTAAGAATACGTTTTCTGGGCTATCGCAGGCTAGGTGGTAATGGTCGGCGCCGGTCGCTTTGTGCCTGTAGTGATTCACGTCAAGCGCAAGTGATGCGATGTGCTGAGAGCTCAGGTGTTCAAATGCGGTGTGGTGCGCCAATCCTGCGGTCATTCCTTACTCCTTCTCGGTGAGGGCGTAGTATAGCGCGCTCTGTCTCAATGTGCTGAACCTTTGGGTCTTGCGGGGGTGATCTCGATGCGATAGCGCCAGGGCCAACGTTTTCCTGTGACCCAGATTGCGTCGGAGCGCGGGTCGTAGGCAATGCCATTGAGGACATCCGTGTTGACAGCCCTCTCTGATTTCGGCAACAGGCCTGTCAGATCCAGTGAGGCCAGTACCTCTCCCGAGTTCGGATCAATCGCGACGATTCGGTCTTGATACCAAATGTTGGCCCAGATTAGTCCATCGATCCACTCGAGTTCGTTGAGCAGTGGCAGAGGCTTACCCGCCTCACTCACGTCGACTTGATGCGATAATTCAAACTCAGCGGGGTGGTAAAAAGACAGGGTAGCTGACCCATCGCTCACGATTAAATGCGAGGGAGACCGAGTGATACCCCAGCTCTCGCCACTGCGTTGAAACTGGCCAATCACCTTTAATGACGTCCGATCTCTTACCAGCACGACGCCTGAGCGCCAGGTCAACTGCAGGATACGATCATCGCTGACGGCAACACCTTCACCAAAATAGCGCCTCGGCAACGCTTCTTGCTGCATCACCTTATGTGTCTCGGCATCAATGCGCTGCAACAGTGACTCACCATAGCCGCCCGTGCCCAGAAGTACGTCGCCGGCATCGAAGGTAAAACCCTGCACGAAAGCGGCTCTGCTCTGAGGCGCTTGATCAATGACTCGATAGCTGAGGGCGAGTGGTGCCGTACTCGCGAGAACCACAGTGCCTATCGAGCTGGCGAGTAGGGCGATAAGAACGATGCACTTCATTGCGAGCGAATCAACTGTCGAATGGCAAAGCGCATGGGTGAAATACCTCGAGCGATAGAGGTATCGATGGGCAGTGGCTCATTCATAAGGGAGGAGGCAAGGATCTCAGCCGCCAGCGGTGCATAGGTCAGTCCACGTGATCCCAAACCTGTAAGAATACTCAGCCTCGGTCGCACAGGACTGCTGACAGGGAGTAAGCGCTTTGAATCGAATTGCAGTGCACCAAAGCGCTCTCGTAACAGGGCAAGATCTGGGACTGCACCGACCACGGGCAGGTAATCAGGTGTAGTGCACCGAAACCCGACCCGATGGCCGACCACTTGGATAGGATCGGAAGTCAAAAACTGCGTCAGCTTTGCCACATTTACCGTGTCTGAGGCCGAATCCGCGTTGGCATCACACTTGTTAAGATCAAAAGTTGCGCCGATGCAGTGCTGTCCATCGATCGCGGGAGCAATGTAGCCGTCATGGCAGATTGCAGCGTTGAGCTCGGGGAGCGCTTTAATTTGAGTGGTTTGTCCCCGAATAGATCGGGTTGGTAATCCGTCTGCGCCAAGAAGGTGAGTGCAGTCAGTGCCGCTCGCGATAATAATCTGGTCGCTCACCCATTGCCCTGTCTCGGTGGTGATCCGCGCCGCGTGATGATCGGTTTCAACGGTCAGAGCTCGTTCGGTTCGAAGCTCAATATTGGGGTGAGTCGCCAAGCGCTGACATAGCTTACGTGGCGCGATCCAGCCCGAGGAGGGGTAGTACAGCATAGGTTGCTGAATTAGGTTGCCGGCGATTTGGCTCGCCTGTTCAGCTGTGCAAGTGTAAGCCAGCTGGTTCAATCCGCGTAATCGGTCATCGATATCTGTGATCGGCTCGTCCGTTAAGGTATGCAAGGTGCCGCACAGCTGGCCATCCTCGCCGGCGGTTAAAAACCCCGTTCTGAACCAATGTTGATAGCGCGCAATAGCGAAACAGTAGGCAGCAATACCAAAGTCACCCAGCGGAGCTCGACGTTTTGGAATCCGACAATAAATAACCGCTTGGGTGTTGCCAGACGCTTGATTAGCAATACCGGTGGGGTCGAGGAGGGTCACGGCAACACCGCGTTCGGCGAGCGCGTAAGCGCTAAAACAGCCGGCTAGCCCCGCTCCGATAATAGTGACAGTTGCTGGCGCCTCGTGAGTGTGATCTGGTCTGTGCCAAGGCGTGACGGGCCACTGACTCGGTTGTTGCGGGGTGCGCTTGACGGCAAATAGCTGTTCTCGTTTACGACCAAATCCTGGCATTTTTTTGAGATCAAAACCCGCCTCAAGTAGGGGCTCTTTGATGTGTCGAGAGACACTGAATGTCGAGGCCGTGGTGCCGGGTCGAGACAGTTGAGCTATGCGCTGGAGCATCGTTTTAGACCACATTGATTCGTTTTTGCTGGGTGCAAAACCGTCTAAGTACCAAGCATCGACAGCGAGCTCTTGCTGCGTCCACTGCTCGCTGACTGACTCAGCATCCCCAAACCACAGATCAAGGCAGACGGCGCCATTGGCAAACAGCAACCGATGCACACCTGGCACTGGCGCTGGGTACTGAGCAGTGAGCTCTTGCCGGATCTCGTTGAGCTCTGGCCAATGACTGAGAGTTCTATCGAGATCTTCGAGCCGCATCGGAAAGCCCTCGAGGCTCACAAAATGTAACCGCGGAGCACCGCTTTCGAGCTCGCGCCAGGCTTGGTAGGTGGCACAAAAATTGAGACCAGAACCAAATCCCAGCTCGGCAATCACAAACTGGGCCTCGGTCTGTGCCCGCCATCGCGACGGTATTTGGTTGCCTTCTAAGTAGACGTGGCGCGATTCCTCGAGACCTCGCTCGGCATTGAAATAGATGTCATCGAACTGTTTGGAGACCGGTGCACCACTAGACCAATCCACTTCAGCGTGCGGTAAAGCCTGCCATGGAGGTGATGAATGTGTCAGCGGAAACTCCTTAAAAGCTGATTGAGCAGCTGGTCAACTTGGCCTTCTGCCGATACACTGCTCCGCATCGAAGCAGGTGAATATTATGGCGCAATCTCAAGCATCAATCTCGAACAAGCAGTTTATTACAATGTCGGTTAATTTGTTGCACAAAGCGTTTATTGAATCGACCAGAACGCACTCAAAGCAGCTATTTCGACAGTTGTCTGAAGGTGGTAAGCGTACCTTGACGCAAGTCAAAATGGACGACGGCGCTACGGTCAGGTTCGACGTATCGTTTGATCTTGGCGCTTATAAAGGCAAACTGAATTATTCAGCCTTTCGCGATCAATTACTCTTGTTGATGGCTAACTTCGTCGAATCAATGAAAGACGCCGAGGAGCCGAAGATGTTCCGCGCCGAAGGAGAAGAACACAAAATGTTATTCGGCGTCACTGCGCCCGCGATTGAGCAGGACCGAATTAACATTATGGCGCTCGCGGCAGAGGTCTCGCCAAACTCGCCCGAGGTGCTGCTACAGTTGATCTATTTACCCCCCGACCAGTTTATTGAGCCGGCTCAGCAAGATTCGGGCGTCCTCGGAGCTTAGTGTTTAATTACCTGATAGTTACGTCATCTGGACTTCAGGCAGTGTGGCAAGCGTGAGCGTTTGTTGTTCGGTTGGTGCTAAGACTTCTGCTTCACCATCCGCAACCAGCTGATTGTGCTGATTGTGTACCTCGCACTGTAATTTTACTCTCGGTTTGCTCTCGTGTTTGTCGATTACCGTGAGGGTGACAGTGATCGAGTCGCCGAGCATCACTGGGCGCTTGAAGCGCAGCGATTGGCCCAAATAGATGGTCCCTGGCCCTGGAAGCTTCATGGCAATAGCAGCAGAGATCACTGCACCTGTGAGCATGCCGTGGGCAATACGCTGCTTAAATTGGGTGGTTTGAGCGTAGCTGTCATCAAGATGAATAGGGTTCGCGTCGCCTGAGAGTGACGCAAATAGCTGCACGTCTTGCTCGGTGACAACCTTGGAGTAGTGCGCTTGCTGGTGGATGCTGAGTTGATCAAAAGGAATGTTGGTGAGCGTTGTCATAGCCGATTCTCGCAAAGGAAAGGTGCTAGAATAACCACCGAGCAAGCTCAGGTCGACTACTCTCGGCCCTCAAATGTGATTGTTGAATCGCCGCACAGTATTGACGAGTCGACCCTGATTTATGTCTGAAACCAGTACCACTCCACAGTTCAACTTAACCTTCCCTGAGTCGTTGCCGATCAATCAGCGTCGTCAGGATATTCAAGACGCGGTGCTGAACCACCAAGTTGTGATCATCGCGGGCGAAACGGGTTCTGGCAAGACAACTCAGTTACCCAAAATGCTCTTGAGCCTGGGTCGTGGACAGACGCAACTGATTGGACATACTCAGCCCCGCCGCTTAGCAGCTCGCTCAGTCGCCGCTCGAATCAGCGCAGAGCTGGGTGTTGAACTGGGGGGTGTCGTCGGCTATCAGGTTCGATTTGCCGATCAGCAGTCAGAACAAACTCGGCTGAAGCTCATGACAGATGGTATTCTGCTGGCCGAGATACAGCATGATCGCTTACTCAAAAAGTATGACACCCTCATCATCGACGAAGCCCACGAACGCAGTCTCAATATTGATTTTTTGTTGGGCTACTTAAAGCGAATTTTGCCACAGCGGCCCGATCTCAAGCTCATTGTGACGTCAGCGACGATTGATGTGGAGCGCTTCTCTGCCTATTTTGACGAGGCGCCAATTATTGCTGTTGAAGGGCGAACTTATCCGGTCGAGGTGCATTACGAAGACCAAGATCAGCACACTTTCGATTTGACTCAGGCGGTTGTTGATCGACTCACATTGATCGATAGGGGTCGCTACGGGGACCGCGGCGACGTCTTGGTATTCTTGCCCGGAGAGCGCGAGATACGAGACATCGCCAAAGCACTTAAAGGTCAAGAGAGCTTCGACGTGTTGCCTTTGTATGCTCGACTCAGTGCCACAGAGCAAAATCGAGTCTTCCAAACTACGTCCCGCCGAGGCGTTCGGGTGGTGCTGGCCACGAACGTGGCAGAAACCTCACTGACCGTGCCGGGTATTCGGTATGTGATTGATCCGGGCACGGCCCGTATTAGTCGCTATAGCTACCGCAGTAAGTTGCAGCGCCTGCCGATTGAACCGGTGTCCCAAGCGAGTGCAAATCAGCGTAAGGGCCGTTGTGGTCGGGTTGCTGACGGCGTGTGTATTCGGCTCTATAGCGAGGATGAGTTTCTTAATAGGCCTGAGTTTACCGACCCCGAGATTAAACGCACCAATCTGGCCCAGGTGATTCTGCAAATGCGCTTGCTGAAACTGGGTGATGTAAACGCGTTCCCATTTATTGAGCCACCCGATCCTCGTTTGATTCGGGATGGCTTTACGCTGTTGAATGAACTCGGTGCGGTGGATCCTCAACAGGCTTTGACCCCGCTAGGTCATCAGCTGGCGCGATTGCCAGTCGATCCCAGGCTCGGTCGCATGATTATCGCCGCACAACAACAAGGTGCCCTAGCAGAAATACTGGTTATCGTGAGTGCGTTAGCAGTGCAGGATCCGCGTGAGCGGCCTGCCGAAAAAAGAGAGCAGGCTGATGCATTGCATCGACGTTTTCAGCACGAGAAGTCAGATTTTTTAAGTTGGATTCAGCTGTGGCAGTATCTCGAGGAGCAGCGCACTCAGCTCGGTACTAATCCGTTTCGGAAGTTGTGTCAGCGTGAGTTTTTGAACTACCTCCGGATTCGTGAATGGCGCGATACCCACCGTCAGCTGGTATTGGCGTGCCGAGCCTATGGATGGACAGCGCGTGATATTGCCCTAGAACTCGATTACGAATCGATCCACAAGAGCTTGATGGCTGGTTTGTTGAGCTACATTGCGACTCACCATGAGGGTCCAGAATATGAGGGAGCGCGGCAGCAGAAACTGAGGATATTCCCCGGCTCGGTCAATTATAAAAAGCGCCCTAAGTGGATTATGGCGGCTGAGATCGTTGAAACGACGCAGGTATTTGCACGCACGTGCGCAGCCGTTGAGCCAGCATGGGCCTTGGATATCAACCCCTCGCTGTTGAAACGTCACCATTATGAGCCAAGTTGGCACTTGCGCTCGGGACGAGTTCTCGCCTACGAGCGCGTTTCTTTGTACGGCTTGACCTTGAGTGACAAGCAGCGAGTGAACTATGCACCGATCGATCCAGTGATCGCTCGTGATGTATTTATTCGCGAGGCACTGGTTACCGGCCGTATCAAGCCAAAGCCGCCATTTTTGAGCAAAAATTTGAGCTTGCTAGAAGAGCTGGTGCAGCTGGAAGAGAAGACCCGTCGCCGCGACCTGATTGCCACCGAACAGGCACTTGCTGAATTTTATAATGAGCGTTTGCCAGCCAATGTCGCGAGTGGTGCGGCGTTAATGAAAGCGCTCAAGCGAGATGCTTCTCTGGCTGAGCAGTTGACCTTTGCACAGGCAGACGTGCTTGTGAATACCCTCGCTGATGGGACTGTTGCTCAGTTTCCAGATCGTTGGGAGTGGCGTGATCTGAGCTTATCCCTTTCGTATCACTTTGAACCCGGTCATGTTCGCGACGGGGTGACTTTAACCGTACCTTCTGCCCTGTTAAATCGTCTCCCACGGTATTTACCGCAGTGGTTGGTTCCGGGTCTGCTGCCTGAGAAACTCATAGCTTTGGTGAAAACCCTGCCAAAACGGTTACGGAAGCAGTTGGTGCCAGTGCCCGATAAAGTGCATGCAGCTCTCGCGACCATGGCACCAGCCGACACGCCATTGTTAATGGCGCTGGCCGTCGCTTTTAAACGCACGGCAGGTGTCGTGATTCAGCCCGAGGATTTTGGCGCTGACGCCTTGGAACCTTATTATCAAATGAATATTTGCATTGTCGGTGATGAGGGCGACATTCTGCGCCAAGGGCGCGATTTAGAAGCGCTTATTGCAGCTACACGGGCAACTAACGAGGCGGCAGAAACACACAGTGAGACCCGCAGTGCAGCGGTAGACAAAGCCTTGTACACAGACTGGACCTTTGACGATCTGCCCTCCCAGATTCAGTTTACTCAGGCGCGAACTAAGGTCACCAGCTATCCTGCATTAACTGACCGCGGTGATGCTGTACAAATTGTACTCTACGATTATCCCGAGGCAGCAGAAGTTGCACATAAACAAGGGCTACTGCGTCTGGCTTTGACCTCTGAACGCGCTATGGTTCGAGATTTACAGCGTCATGCCTTCAGATCTCCAGCGGCTCAGAAGGTATTGCTTGCAGCGGGTATCGAACGCTCGGCACTCGTAGGTGCTCTTGCTTCACTCTCGTTTGCACCAAGCCTCGTTGATGAATCGGGGTTGGTTCGGTCGCGATCGAGTTTTGAGAAATGTCTAAAGCACAATAGACGCGCAGTGCTTGATCGGGCGCTACGCTTTGAGTCACTCCTGCTGGCTGCACTTCAATCGCTTGGCGAAACACGCGTAGCACTCGGTCGCACGCCATCGCTAGCGGAACTGATGCCATCGAAAAAGGATGCCTTGCAGCATTACCAGCGGCTGCTGCAGTTTGATGAATGGGTTAACTGGCCCGCGGGTATGATGGATCAATTGCCGAGATTCGCCAAAGCGCTCGCTTGGCGCGTTGAGCGTTTGCAGTCGCAGTTGCCCAAAGATCACAAGTCAGTCGCCATACTGCGACCGTTAGAGCAGCGGTGGATTGATTTGGTCGCGCAGCGCTCCGCACTTGCGGTGGTGTGTGAACCGCTGCAAGAGTATCATTGGATGCTTGAAGAATTTCGGGTGTCATTGTTCGCCCAGCAATTGGGGACTAAAATGCCGGTGTCAGTGAAGCGACTGGACGCGGCATGGCAGTCGATCGAGCAATGGCTGATCGAAAATCCACTTTAGTGCGTAGAAAACTATCGAAATCTAACTCATCAAGGACATAATGATTAAGACACTTTTAATTGTTGGATTACTGTTGCCGAGCCTTGCCTTGGCCTCTGGCCCTTTAACTGAAACTAACACTAACGACCCTTTCGAAGAAGCCAACCGCGTGGTTTTCGCATTCAATGATCGCTTAGATCAGTGGGTGTTAAAGCCTTTGGCGCAAGGCTACCGTGCGGTTTTACCAGATGTCGCGGAGCGTGGTGTGGGTAATGTCTTTCTGAACTTGAGTGAGTTCAACTCAGCGGCTAACAGCATTTTACAGGGCAAACTCGATGCCGCTATGGCGAGTGGTGGCCGCTTTGCCGTGAATACCACCCTCGGTATAGGGGGGTTGTTCGATGTAGCCAGTGCAATGGGTATGAGGTCACGGCATACCGATCTTGGCGAAACGCTCGCTGTTTGGGGTGTCCCTCGAGGACCCTATTTGATGATCCCATTTTTTGGTCCATACACTGCACGCAGTGCGCTGGGTGCCAGTGTCGATGTGTATCTGTCTCCAGAAGCCTATATTTCCTCAACGCGCGGTCGTAACAGTCTCTATGGGATACGAGTTCTCGATGAGCGAGCCGAGTTGCTCGATGCCGATGCTCTGCTGACCGGTGATCGTTACGTCTTTCTGCGCGATGCCTATTTGCAGCGGCGTGCCGCAGAAATCGAGGTGGAATCTTCTGACACCGGTTTCTCTGACTTTGGAGGTGATTGGGAGGAAGATGATTGGGGCGATGATCCCAATTAAAAGCGGTGATTGTTCGCATTTTTTGCACTGAACATTGCCATCGCATGCGGGTTTGCTACCATGGCGCAACTTTTTAGTAAGCGAAGTAAATGACCGATTTAGTCGCTAACATTATTTTAATAGACGACGACCCCTCCAGAGCGAAGACCAGCGCTGAGCTGCTAGAGTCGCTGGGACACTCGGTTCGCGTAATCACTGATCCTTTAGGTATCACAGAGCCGCTTGATTATGCGGCCGAAGTCGACCTTCTTGTCTGCGAGGTCGAACTCACGCGGTTCTCTTGGTCAGACGCAAAAGACGCGATTCTTGCGCTCGATATTCATGTTCCGGCCATTATGCTCAGTGACAAAGCCGATGCGGATATTATGCTCACCGCTCTGCGTTTGGGTATGAGCGACTATTTTATTCGTCCGATCGTCGAGTTAGAAACCTTGAACGATTCGATTGTGCGATGTGTCAGGCGGCGGCGAATTCGGCATGAACTGAGCGAGTCTAAGCGCAATTTAGAGACAGCCAACGTGGAACTGCGGCAAGCGCTGGCAGTGCTCGAGCAGGATCAGCAAGCGGGGCGTCAGGTTCAATTGCGAATGCTCCCTCATTCTCCGTTTCACGTTCAGAACTATCAGTTTCGTCACAGCGTGCATCCTTCCTTGTATCTCAGTGGCGATTTTATCGACTACATCACAGTGGGCGATAACCATGTTGTGTTCTTTATGGCGGATGTTTCTGGTCACGGCAGTTCATCAGCGTTCGCGACGGTATTGCTTAAAAATCTCTTCGCCAGAAAGCGCTCAGACTTCATTCGAAGGCATGATCCCATGCTGCTCGATCTGGTTGCGATGCTTGAACATGCGAACAAAGAGCTGCTTGAACTCGGGGT
>OBNU01000060.1_pt1 | contig 17128 bp, 25 predicted proteins | sample 1494211 | NCBI WGS metagenome assembly OBNU01 (sample SAMEA3275559, study PRJEB22092) | marine metagenome | biome: ENVO:01000252 "freshwater lake biome"; feature: ENVO:00002042 "surface water"; material: ENVO:00000021 "freshwater lake" | collected 2014-06-21T10:00:00+00 | depth 2 m | reverse complement strand
TAAATTCCTCCATGTTTAAAAACGCGGAGATAGACATTTCCTCGTCTACCACTTGACCAACGGCAGCGCCAAACACTTCGCTAAAGTCTGGAATCTCTACGGGGTCATAGGGAACAATCTGTTGCTCTCGCGCCCTTTTGTCTCTCTCAGAAACAAACGCCATTAAAACGACCTCAGTTCACTAAGTGCATTTTGTCTGCGCTTCCTTTTTTCAGCTTGCGACCGAGACGATACGCCAGCTGCCGCCTCTGGAGTGTAGCTAATAATTAAAGGCGTTCCGTCACGCTTCATAAGGCTCTGCATACCATTAACGCGAACCTCGTAGAAGTTCTCACCTACTGCAAATAAACGGGAGTTTTTAATAACGTCAACCGCCATATCTACAGGCATATTAGCAACGCCACCAATAGACTCAATGTAATCAGCGTCAATGTTATCAACGAAACTTTCAAACTGATCTGGGTCGAGTCCTCTGGGCATAACAGTCTTAAAGCCGTTTAGCTTTTCTATTGTGCCAGCAACAGCCGATAATGATTCTTCAAACAGTCCACCATCAAATTGCTCGCCAGGTATCTGCACAGAAGAATAATGTGCAATGGCCGCTTGCATAATGGCCGCCTTATCGTCAGTGCCGTATACGTCCTCGATATAATCTTCAAAGGTCGTTAGGTAATCTTGCTTGCTAGGCGCTTGAACCAAATTGTTCTTTAACAATTCCTGCCCGTTAAATACTTCGCGCATGATATTCGGGTCGCCAATAGCACCAACCATAGCAAAGGCTTTCTGATTCTTTTCATCTAGCTTGCCCCATAATGACGGTGCTTCCTGAAGGGTGTTAGCTAAAGATATTTTTTCTTCAACGGTCATTTGATTAATGCCGACCGCCAGTGTGGAGACTTCAGAGTCAGTTAAAGGCGCTACCTGAGTTCCGTAGTGTTCTGACAATAAATCAGCCTGAGACACTCGTTTGGCTAGGCTCTCTGGGTCTTGGTAGTCGAAAGGCTCAATGTCAACCAAGCCTTGCTCAACACCAAACTGAAACGCATCTTTTTCTAACCGCTGTCTAATCTTTTGTTCGGCAGATATTAGGGCAGCGTAATCGTCAACGTTCTCTAAGTTCTGGGCTTGTTCTTCTGCTCGCTGTAGGATTTGATTCCTATCCCGAGTCGGCATAACAGAAAAGGTTGCGACCGTATTCACACGATCAAACTGGGCTTGAAACTCTGTACCTTCAACCAGACTAGCAACGCGAGCCTTTTCTTGTGGGTCTACTTCAATACCTAAAGACACCGCGTTTTCGTAATTGGTTATAGCCTTGCGGGTTTCTTTTTCGGCCGTGACTAGGCTTGCATCTTGAATAGATTTTGCGCGACTAAGCTCAGTTGCAGTGCTTGACTTAAAAGATGCCCATTCATCGGGCGTAAAGTCATTAGGTCGCTCTAATTCATCTAGCGCTTTATAGGCGGCAGAAAAACCCTCAGCCTCTACCTTCTGGTCTAGCTGAAACTTATAGTCCTGCTCTAATACTTCACGCTTAATGCCACGCTTTAATTCGGTAGCCTTATCAACGCCCAAATCACCAGTAGCCACCATTGAGTCAATGGTAACCTCAGCCTCCATAACAGAAGCCATTGCTTGCTCGCGGTTCCCGTTTCGAGATACTCCAGCAGCATCAATAGCCGCAGAGTTGATAGCGGCAAGTCGAGACTCGTTAGCCATGTCTCGGTTTTTCTTTTGCTCGGCAGCGTATACTCTGGTCTGACCGTTGTTGATAAAGTTGGTTATCGTAGCGTCAACAACCTCAGCAAAGCGATCATCAACGCCAGTCAATATGCCAGCCCTAGCTTGCTCTGCCAGCTTAGTGTAAGCCTGTACGTCATCAGGAGCCTGGGCGATTATATTTGTGACTTCGTTTCTAGCATCATTCGATACTTGGGCTAGATAAGCAGACTCTAAGGCGGCATTGTAAGACTCGTCATATATAGTCTCGCCACCTTTTAACTCTAAGTTGCCAGTCTGAACCGCTTTCATGCCAGCAAGTTCACCAGCTTTTGCGCCTTCTTTTTCAGCTTGGACGGCTCGCTTTTCTAACTGCCTCTGGTTAATGGCTAACGCAGTGTCACTTACCTGCTCGGCTAATCCAGCAAGGGCGCGATAACGTCTAGCAGTAGACTCATCGGCAGGTGTTGCCTCAAATCGTCCGTAATAGTCAATCTGTTTGATCGCCATTAATTATTCTCCACCAATGCTTTGGCTCTGCTGTGCTTGCCCAGCCAAACTAGCTCCCGTCTGTAACAGTGTAGATGCCGCCTGTAACTTACCAGTCTGTGCCGCCATAGAGCCTTGTCGTCTTAACTGAGCTTGCCGCAGTTTATCAGTAAGGCTAATAGCGCCCTCACTTATTCCTACCTGCTTGGCTCCCGCTAGGGCTATGCTTGCTGGAGTGCCTTCACCTGCAAGTCCAGACTGCCCCATGCCAACCATGTTAGCCGCTAGCGCTCGGTTTAACTCTTGTCGTCTTTGTAGCTCACGGCTTTGTGCTGCTAGCTTTTCCTGCTCGGCTTGACGTTTAAGCTCGTCCTCTTGCACCCTGCCAGCAATATACTGACCGCGAGCAGAAGTAACTCCCGCTGTTACTGCTATAGCTGTTATTAGCCAAGACATTATATGTTCTCCTGAACAAGTATCTGTTCTGCTATTTTCTCTATATCTGTTTCGTTCGTAACATGAAATGTTGTCATTACGGTATCTGTTTCCGCGTATACCACTCGTTTTATTCCAGGCTGTGTCTCTACCATGTATGGCGCTTCAACTATTTTAGAGCCTTCATGAGTAGCAATAGAACACCTACCCTTAGACACCATCATAAAGTGTCTGGTCTTGTGTAGTGCGCCAACAATGCAAACACCTGCTGGAATTCTTAACTCTCTTGCGTATATGCCATCAGAAAAATGGTGGATAGTCTCCGTCTCAGCTTGCTCTTGCTGAAGCATAAAGTCTTGCAGTTTAAAAATGTTGCTCTGCAATGCTAGGTTCACGACGACTCCACCTCGTATTCAATCGCCTGGATATGGAAAGGCGTTGGGTCTGGTACACTGATTGTTGGCATAACGTCTCGATTCCAGCCGTTAACATCATATACATCGGATATTATGCCACTTAATGCTGTAGGGGCGCTATCTAAGGGCGTAGTTGGCGCAGAGCCGAACGTTCTAATAGGAACAGGGTTGCCGTCCACATGAACGCCATACGTCTCATATACGCGCATATTGACTCGTATAATGCGCTTTAATCTCATCGCATTCTGCCCAGAACCCATGTTGGTATTTAGTGGCATTGGTACTAATTCTGGTACAAAGTTTAAGCCTAACTCAATCTGAGAATAACCGATCTCATTCGCGTCTAATTCTATCTCGCCACTTAGTACGGTTTTTGGACTAAGCACAATCCCGTCACCGACAATCTGTACTGTCTCACCTTCTAAATGGCTGAGACCTGTAATCACTGTCTGAGTAGGTGTTGGGCTTACTTTAATAGATGAGTCCATCAGATAAGAGAAGTCCCAGCGCTCAACATACGATACGGTAGAGCCGTCAATCTCTCTCTCATTGACTACATAGAATTCATCGTCAACAACAGCGCCAGACTTCAATGCACCGCTGGTAGTCCACTCTGTATAGCCATTAATGTCTTGTGATCGTAAGGTGTTTAGGATTGCCGCCCCGCCATCACTGTTAATAATAAATAGCCAGTTAGAGTCCTCGCTCTGAGTCCCTGTTAATAAGGCTAGATCAATCGGCTGCTTGATTAGGTTAGACGCTAGAACGGACTTATCCTGCGTTGTATAGGCGTCCTCATTAAATGAGTAGATAAAGTCTCTCAATGTCTTACCGTTGCGGTCGATAAATAAAGTAGAACCGTCTACTTCTTGCACCTGTATGTTAGATGCACCGTGTGAAGTTTGGGGGGTGATTGCAACCGTACTCGGGGTTAATGGCTTAACTGTTACTGCAAACTCAGCGCCCGAGGTAAATATCTGTAAAGTCCTGCCAGGGAATACATCAACAATGTCGTTTAATTTCCGTGATGAGATAGTCGCAAAGATTCCTTCATCGTCATCGCCATCATCAATATCGAAATCAAAGAACGATCCAGTCTTACTAGCGAACAGACTTTGTGGTTTAGACCGAGTACCGCCAAGAACTAGCCGACTCTCATAAAAACACGCAGTCTTTGGATATCCTCTGCCAGACGACCATACGTCCTCTTTCCTTGGTGAACCGTTGGCAGTCTTAACAAAGCCCACTGTCTTACTTGCTGTGCCACTGGTCGCAAAGCCCGAATAAAGCTCGAAGTCTTTTGCCGACTCACCGCCCACGGTAATGTCATATACACCCGCAGACACATAAGAAACACTCACGCCTGTATCACCCATGACAGGCATTTCTTGAATGTTCTTTTGTATGTTGAATATGGTTGACTCTCTCTGGTCTGCGTTAGCGTCACCAGCAAAAGTAATGTTTTTAGATAACACGCCCTCAATGTCTAGCTGAAACGTATCGCCAGCCACAAAAGACGTTAGCGTCATTCTCTGAACGTCATTGACGGGGGTGGGACTAAAAGCATCGTTATAGTCAAATTGTGGGATATTAGTGAAAGGTATTTCATCAACAAACCAATCTTCATCTGTTCCAAGGTTTATCAATCTTTGAGGCGGTAAGTCCTCTTGAAACAAAAGCATGACGTTTTCTGTCTGCGTATCTCGAACATCTGGAATCAAATAACTTGATAGCGGAACCCTAATGTCAGCAACTCGGGTATCTGGTGTTCTAATAACTCGAATGTTACCGTCTGTTAGGATCAATAAATAATGTCGATCAGACTCTACAGAGAAGTCTAATAGCTTAACGTTAGACTTTGTTGCAATCTCAAACATCAAATCCATCTGAGCCAGCGTTAACGTTGCTGTGCTTGAGCTAGACAGCGAGACTAAGCGCCAGTATCTAGCAGTCGCCTCTACGTTTAAGCGAAAGTCTTGGGGGCTTATGCCGACCGTTGGAAGCTGCTTGCCTGTACTCCATGTAACAGCGTCATCAGACCATTGTACCCATAGGGTAGTAACCGTTCCCGCAGACGCAGAGATTTTGCGAATGTCTACAAACTCTAACTTTTGCGCTGTGGTTAGGTCGTACTGCGCTACTACATAAGTCGCTTCTGAGTTTAAAGGGTCAGTTGTTGACGTTGTTGTCGAGTCAGAACCGTCAGCAATAACAGTGCCAGTACCGCCTTCTGGCATTGAAGGCACATAACCAAACTTGCGGTTAATTGTGTTTAAAGCCTTCTCAACATACTGAGTACCAGCCCTACGCTTCATGCCGCCCTGTGGGACGATAACAAGGTTCTTAGCAACCTCTGCGCCTTGGTAGTATTGGTCGATATCTACCCGACCTTTCAATAAAGGAGATAGAGCGCCACTAACTAGGCTGGTTTGAAAGAATCTTGACTTAGCCATCAGACCTCCATAAAGGTCAAATTCATCGAGAAGATATCCACAACTAAAGAAGTCGTGCCATCTCCCTTCATCATTACCTTAAACTCATCACCGCTGCTTACTTGAAATATACCATTAGACGATGCAGAACCTCTTTTGTTCGCAGACGTAAACGACCGCACAATAGACTGAGGACTAATAACGTCATTGATAAATAAGGCTATGTTTACATCAGCAACTTTCTGTGAACTCATATCGACCGAGCCAACAAACTGAAACGTACCGCCAACACCTGTGTACGTCAAAGTATTATCAGCTAGGGTAAAGTCCCGTACTGGGCCTATTGCCATGTTAGGCACTTCAGTATAAGTCACGCCATCGTTATTCAGACTTAAAACTGTCTCGGTGCTCAAGTAGTAGTAAGCATACTCTCGGTCTAAAAAAGATGTCTTTTCAACCACCACACTGTTTTTAGATACCGCTGTGACCTTGGCTGTGTAAACCTCAACCGAGTTATTCACAATAATTAGGTCTTTAACCTGTAGCTTTGTGTAAGCCTCGTTAAAGTAGCCAGCGCCTAAAACTACTGTGCGATCGTCAGTCGTCTCATAAGTGTAGATTCTGGGTGCAGGTGAGCTACCGCCAACGTGAGAAAAGCTCTCGTTATCAAACATCAGAACCTCACATTAGTGAACGGGTTAGACGTAATCGGAACCTGGGGATACTGTTGTGAGTCAGTGTATCGAGCCATGCGTGACTGGTTAATGTACTCGCTGGTCATCGTCTGGCGCGCTGAATCGCTGTCTCGGATAGATGCGGCAAAGTCCCTAGCTAGGGCATACTCAATCATCTTAGAGAAGTATACAGGCCACTCAGACTCAGGTGCGTTGTAAATGTAATCAGCATACAAAGCACTAGACGTATCGGTATAAACCTTGTCACCGTACAGTTGATAACTCGTATTTGGATACAGCTTGATTAGGAAAAGCATATCAGTAGGTAACTGATATATGCTGCGCCACTCATCGTCCACTGGGGTTTCAGTTGTTAGGGATAACTGCGCCTTCTTCTTGGCAAAGCCCCAACGATGCTTGGTTAATTCATTCTGCACGATGTTGTCGTACAGGTTTGATGCCACTTGTTGTGCGCGAGTGCCACCAGTAAGGGAGTTGATAGGGGTATCGCCAATTAGAATGAGAGCATTACTAATTAGGTCTATCTTAGAAGCCATAACTCACCTTTAGAATAGATGGGGGCCGAAGCCCCCGATTGTGCTTAAACGTTGCCTACAGCCGTACCAGAAGCCAAGTCAACTACACCAGCGCTATTAGAAATAACGAAGGATACAGTGACAGCAGGTGCGTCAGTATCAACAATCAGAACCACGTCGCCAACAGTAAGCTCAGCGCTTGCGTTGTTGAAGTAGCCAGAACCAGCAACAGTTGCAGGTGCTTCAGTAGATGAGTAAACCCATACAGCGTTTGCATCACCAGAACCACCAATGCGTGAAAGACCGTCTCTTGAAAATGCCATGATTTAGTCTCCTTTACGCTGTGCGATCATATTGAACTTTAACCAAACCACCCTCGTCGCGTACGACAGAGCCAGCCTTCAGCATACCATTGGTAAGCCATGCGGTTCGCTCGGGAATCCAGTTAATTTCGGTTTTCATGTCAATGCCGATAGCAAGGCCAACAGCAGGACGCTGGAAGAACCAAGAGTCAACAATGTTAGCCGCTACAGTCAAACCGCCTTCGTTTCGTGTCTCGATAACAATAAACTGAAAACCGCACAGTGTATTGATTTCGCCAGAAACTAGAGCCTTGATTGCCTGGTAGTCAGCAGAAGTTGCTTTCTCATCGTTCAACAAGCCACCCAAACCTTGTGCGTCAATAGCCGCAAAAAGCTCAGTGTTAGGTACACCTTGGTCACGGAGCGCTACTTGAGCCTCAATAACTTTAGCCATAGTAAGGTTAGCACCACCCTCAGGAATAGCAGTAGTTAATGGGGTAGATGCGTCCATTGCATCGATAACGAGTTGGTCAGAACGACGACCAAGAGCGCCTGCGATAGTGCTTGCAAGCTCCTGCTTCTCATCGAAGTTGACTTCGGCTGCGTCAAAGATGTCAGTGTACTCGGGCGCGTTCCAGTTGCTAAGAGTAGCAGTCTTGAACTCATGCCCTACGTCCATTGGAGTCACTAAGTCAGAAGTTGACTTCTGGTTAGCAAGACCTTTGCCCATACGACGGAATTTGTAGGTATCGCCTACAACGTTGTTTCTTACGGTTACTGCGCCTTTCAGTAGGCCCATGCCTTGATAGGCGTGCTTGACCATACTGTCAAACTCAATTACCGCTACAGCAGATAAATTTTTACTCATGTGATAACCCTCAAAACGAGTAATTAATAAAAGTTTTGTAGGTTTTCGACTGAGTGCCCGACAGATTCGGTCAGTCTACAACCTTAATAATCTGTCAGGCCTCAAAGGGGTATCCGACTTGCCTATAATAACACTTGGTTATAAGAAATCAAATTAACCAAACGTTTGACTATAAGGACGGTCACCACCAAAGTCTTTCATCATGCGCTGAATCTTAGCCTCATGGTTTCGATCAACCGAACGAAGTAAGTTTCCGTTCTGGTCTTTCTTGTACATTTCAGCTTCGATTGCTTCCCATGTCACACCGCCTGGCTGTACTACGCCATCAATCGGTAGTTTAGCGGGAGCAGTAGCACCGATGAGAGCCTCGACCAATTCAACCGCCTCAGCACTATTCACACCGTACCGAACACGCTCATAAGTCTCGGGATCAAGATTGTTCTTCATAAACTGTTCGACAGTCTTAATCCGTTGCTCGCCATTGTCGCCAAGTTTAGCCAACTCAGTCTCTACAGAGACCTCCTCAACTGCCTGACTCTGGGCAACCAGTAAATCCCAAGCACGATTGAACGCGTCTTGTGACATATTGGTTTCTTCAGCAAACGTTTTTAATTCAGAGAGTAGCTCATCACCATCTTCTACGCCCTCGGGTACAGAGTAACCCTCTTTAGGCGCTCCTTTAAAGCCACCAAAGCGCTTCTCAAGCTCGGTATACGCCTTGGCTTGATCTGCTACTGATTTATATTTGTCAGCCTTAAACCACTCTGGAGTGTCTCCAGTGCCTTTAATGCCTTCAGTTAAAAAGTATTCACCCTCTGACAACGTAGGGCTTGATACATCTAGTAAAGACTCCCCGCCTTGCAGGGTATCGTCTACGACGGCCTGATCTTCCATAACTTATCTCCAAGGATATTGAATTACAGCCCGCTTAGGACTGACCTGCTGGTGTTTCAACAGGATTTGCATGATTCGACGTTCACCATTCAATAAAGCCAAATCGTTTACGTCGATCCAATCTAAGTGCTTCTCGCCCTGGTAACAGCGAAACGCACGAAACTTGTGTATGTATTGGAACTTATCGAAGTTGTACTGCTCTGCAATTTTATCTAGCCATTCAAACTTAAACTTTGACGAAATCAACCAGTCCTTTTCATCGCAGATTAGCTTGTATTTAGGCTTAACAGCCCTCGGCTTTCTCTTAGTCTCGGTCATAACTCCTCCGCTTGCCTTACTAAATGCAGGATAAACTTAATCGCACCCGCCTCACCGTTGTGATAGGCCGCTTCATAGTTGATATTCTGCGAACTCAGTGGGGTATTGTTGTCGATTAAGAACCTGCGACTTAAATCCTCAATAACTTTAAACCCGTCGTCAGTAGAGAAACAGCGATGATAAGCCTTAGCTAACTCGACTTGCTTCTCTCTGATCTGGGCTTTGCTCTTATTTGCTTTTTCTTGGTCTATCTCTAAGTTTTCCCAACTCATTCAACCGCCCGTAATTGTGGTTGTTGTTGCATCTGTGCCGCTTCAGCACCCGCCTGGATAATCTGCTGCTTCTCAGAGTCAGATCGTACCAATTCACTAGACATGCCAGTCTTTTCAGCCGCCCATGTACCGAAGTCCTCGGTCTTAAACGCCATCATTACCTGCTCTGGCCCTGCCGTCTGGAGTACAAACTGCACCGCTTGCTGTACTGCGAGCAAGTCCTCGGCATCTTGCGCCCTAGCCAGTGGAGAAGTGAACTTAACGTCTACGTCTACACCGTCTAACTGAATAGGTGTAATCAATCCGCGACGCGTAAGGATAGCAACGCAACGCTTCAAGACTGGCATTAGCACTTCAGTCTGCAATCGACCAAAGGCTGAACCAATACGCTTGGCTAACTCTCTCGACTCAATCGCTATTTCAGTAGCAGACCGTACAGGCCCAGTCGGGTCACGCAGATCATTAAACAACGCCACCTTGATCGCGTTCTGTAGCTCGCTGATCTCGAACTGCGCTAACTGTAAATTGCTCGAAGTGTCTAAACGTTGTATAGACGGGTTCGAAGTGTTGTTAGAACCTACGGGTATGACAATGCCTGGGGCAATTGTTAGGTTATATGGGTTGGTCACACCGTCATCGGTAGCCGTATACATACCCGCTAGGTCAATGGCTGCCTTCTGTAGTACGAATTCCTTAGCCTTATTCAGTGATCGAACGTCTGGTAATGTCTGCATGGCAGGGCCACGACCTCGAACCTCACCTGCTACCTTAGTGTATCGACCAGTAACCCAAGGTGAAGTGTCTCCGAAGTCCTCGAACCATGAGATATGCGCTTCTTTCTTCACCCACACCATGCCGTAATACTTCTTGGTCTTAGGGCAGTAAACAACGCCTTCCGATATTTCTACCTCTTGGTCGGGTTGGTTCTCGATAATGTTCCGAGTTGTCGATGATGGTTCAAAGCCTCGCCACATTCTTTCAAGTAGACGCGCCTTTACCTTCATTCTGCGCCAGTGAGTCTCTATCGTACCGTATGGCCCTTCTTCAAACGCAATACCCTTTTGTGGGATAGCATGGAATACAAACGGCATCGTATCGTCGTCTGTTTCATCTATGCGTAAGGTGGCAGTACCTACTAACAGATCGAGTGCTGCCTCATAAAACTGAGTACCGAAGTTTGATCGGTTAATGTAATCAAATACGATACTGGCTTGCGTCTCCAGGTTCTCTCTTATGTCTTGCTCAGACACGCCAAAGTCACCAGACTCTAGCGCCCTCAATACCTGCTCACTAGGTTGAAACGTAGCCCAACGCGCCCAAATAGGTGCGATGCTTTCCTGTAGCTTGCTTGCGCCTTGCTGAATAGCAGTCAGTGAAGTGGAATCAAATATGCGATCCATCTTCTTTTGACCTTTATCTTCTCGGTCGAATAGGTTGCGCTGTGGTAAGAAGTATTCGTAAACGTCTGATAACTGAGTGTACCACATAGCTTCCGAATCGAACGCCTTGGCCTCTCGAGTCACCATGTCATTGAGTGACCCTAAGTGTGAAGGTAATTGCATATTAGCCCCCTAGCGCTGTTGAGACGCTGGCATACCTGATCGAGAAACCATGCCACCACCAAAACTTGGGGCAGACCTACCACCATAACCGCCAGCCGTTCTCACTGATTCACCACCCATACCACCCATCATGCCGCCAACAAGTGATCGACCAGACGAACCACCAAGCCCAGCAGAACGACCACGACTTGCCGCTTCTTCACGGGTTCTAGGTGCGCCACCTAGCAGGCTAACGGTTCCACGCTTACCACGCGCCAAAGCACGAAAGCGATCTTCCTGCTCCTCGATTTCTTTATCTAACATGATAGTTTGACGACGTTCAACAGCGACTTCTTGCGCTGTCTTCTTAGGTGCTTTTGGTTTCTTCATGTTTCAGCCTCTTTAGTAACTGCCACGGTGTGAGTATGAACGGGTCATTGATCCCCAGTATTTGTTTCGCATGGCCTACGCAAGTGTTTAACATGAATAAGCCCTGTCTCGTTTGTTTCGCTTGTGCCTTAACTACGATCACGTTGTCGTCTAGTTTAAACGGTTTGTCGTCCACTGTAAAAATATCCAGTGATCTAGTGACCTTGCCGTAAACTATCCACCTGCCTCGATCTGGCATGACAACGTAGCAATGCTTAATAAATGGGTGCAGGAATGGCGACCACCAATAACCATCATCGTTAGTAAATACAATGTAAACCTCAGAATACACTGAACGCCACCTTAGCAGTTGTAGGACGGTTGAACGATTGCGCCCTAGTCAACGCCTGTCTTCCCTCACCTTCGCCCTGTAGCGCGTACTCAAGAGCTTCCACGGGGTGCGAGTATTCGTTCTTATCAGGCTCATCGGTGTACCTGTCACCAGACACTTGAATGCGTCGATAACAGAACCCACCTTGTAAGCCTTTGCGTATCATCTTGGCCTTGGGTAGTACAGTAAACCTTGGCTTGCCGTCCATGCAGTTTTCCTTCATCGGCAACTCTAAAGCCGCACGTCTCATTGCTGGGTCGTTAGTGTTAGTAGGTGAACATGGGATACCTGCTGCCCTTATGATCTTGAAAGGTGTGTCAGCATTCGCCTGGTTCTTGTTATCCCCAGACGGATCGCCCCAACCTCTAAACTTGTGATCTGGGTAATTGGCATCAATGTACCGCTTCAACTGTGGTGCGAAGTCTATAGCGCCCGAATCACTCAAACAGAATTCATCGAAGCATACCCATCGACCCATTGACGTACGCTGTAGGAACGCACACGCAGGGGTGCGCCCAAAGTCAAAGCCCAACACAATCGGAATATCCTTTGACGGCTCGAAGTCTAAATGCTGGCAATGCACCGAATCCACATACATGGGGTGGACTGGCTTACCGCTAGACACGAACCCGTATTCATTCGCAAGGTTTACTTTGATCCAGTCGTCAGTCTTACCCTGCATACCCCTATGGTAATAAGCAGTTGGCAGGTTAAATAGGTTCTCGGCATCGGGATTAACTTTCCAATCCTCACCGTCTTTAAACACACCACCTGGCTGTCTGTGAAACTTCCAGCCCTCGGGCCTGTCTTCTTCAGCGAGCTTGAAATACCAATGATCCTCATCGGGTGCGTTACTGTCACCGACTAGCCCGTAATGGGTAGCCCTTACGCCTTCCTTAGCACTCGGATAACGACCAGCCCGCAGGTCGAGCATATCAACCACAGCCTTAGAGTGTTCCTTGGCTTCGTTCAGCCATACCCAAGTGGTCTGAATACCCCTGGCTTTCTTGACGTGATCGGGGCGATCAAACGCGATAAAGATAACCTCACACCGAACGCTTGTGCCGTCCTCTAACCCGAACGAAAGCCGATGTGTAGGCGGTTCCTTATTACCCTGTTTAAACTCGCCCAGGTCACCGAGGATTTCGAGCCAGTCCTTGATTGTTGTGCTGAATAGCTCGGAATATGTGTTTCGTGCTGCAATGATTCGAGAAGGCCTAACGTTGTAACTAGGGTGTCTTTCGTCCTTAACTGGTGACTGCTCACACATTAGCTCGAATAGCTTGAGAATAGTCTGAACCGTCTTACCGCTACCCAACGGCCCCATGATAAAGCTGTTACGCTCTCGGCAATCGGCAAACTCTTGTAAGACTTGCCCTTGTGGCTTTAAGTGATACTCAACTGTCGGCACTATTCAACACCATCAAATCTACGTTTAATCAGAGAAACAAATAGATCACCACCGCCTTCGCCTGTCATTTCAGTAGCTTTAAGGTCTGGCAGGTACTTACCTAACAGCTTTATACGCGCTTCAGTGGCGTACTTTAGGGCGTTTAGCTCGTTAGTCTCCATGCTAGCCCCCTGCTCTTCGATTTTCACAATGTTATCAACAGCTTTCTCGAGATGCTTCTGCTTAGATAATAGGTCTCTGAGCGACTCTTGCCGCATAGCTCTCATCTTTGCTGGACTGTTTGCTGCCATACTCCCACCACGGTAAATGTTTACACAATGGAATAATAACACAAAGTAATATAACTAAATAATCTATACCCTTTGTAAATATATCTGTTGACCGCATATCCCTACACAATTGATAATGTACATCTAATTAAAAGGAGGTATGACATGAGCGAAGATAACAAAGTAAAACGACTCACTTTAATAATCATGGCTTTACTGTTTGCGCTACTCGCTTTAGGTATCGCTGGCAATGGAGATATAGAGGCCGAGCAAGATAGCGCCAGTCTTTATACCGAGATGGTTTGCAAAGGTAGCTGGCCCGACTATGAGAACCGCAAGCCAACCTGCAAATAATCACTTCTTAAAGATACGATCCCACCCTTCAGCATAAGCCTTTCGAGTTTCTTCCGTAGCCCTTCGGGGCTTCGATCCTTTTCCCCCATCCATCTCTGGGAAGTGTCTTTTCCTAGTCTCTTTATCCAGCTTGTGCCTTAAATCAGTCATACGCTCACCATCACAATGTATATACAGAACGCCATATACGAATAGATCAGAACATCGTACACATCAACCCGCTTACTTAGCGCCTTCAGATCAAGCCGAGCCATTATCAAATTCGCTCGCATCTTAGCTTTCCGAATCTCCCACTTCATACACGCCACCAATTATACCCGTGTCTCTGAGCGCCTTTAATGTTATTACGCATACAGTCCTGGCTCACTCCAAAGATCATACCCAATCGTTCGTAGCCTAGCCCGTTTGATCTTAACTCCATAGCCTCGACCACCTGCTCAATACTTAGCTTTCGCTTCCTCGGCCTGAATACCAAAGTTGCGTCGTGAAGATCATCAATCGTCATTAGTTGTAACTCCTCGGCTCATAGCCTTCAATCTCCCCCATGCTTTTTAACTCGTCTCGATAGTGCTTTGATATTTCTTTCTTGATCTCGGGCGTAGCCTTGAAGATACCCCGCTGCTTTTCTCTTAAAATCTCCATGTGGCCCTCACCAAAATACTGATTCAGCCAGTCCGCAAACTTCAATGGATTCTCCGTAAAATCTCTATGACACCAATGACAAAGACAAACCGCGTTATCCAGTGACCACCTAACCGACTTCAATCTGCGCCCGTAAATGTGAGCGCACTCCATTCTTGAATCAGTCTTTTTGCAATGCTCGCAAGTATAATTCGCCTTCTCTCTTACAACATCACTAAACCATTTATCACACGCTTCTCTTTTTATCATCTTTTTTATCCTTGATTGTGAGTTGGCGCTCTCGGCCGATGGCTTTCGCGAAGTGTAAACAGCTTGGGCATACCCAACCATTGAGCCTAAAATTCTCCGATGCGGTAAAGACCTCCTGCATCTGGACATCACAATCATCGCACATCATTATCGCAATCACGTTCCCACTCCTCGATTAAAAACTCAATGTAATGCTTCGCTTTGAGTAAGTCATTTAGGCCGCCCTTGTTTCTCCACCTGCTGACGTACTTAATGACATTGCCTTCGCAAAAACCCAGCTTATTAGCCATGATGTATTCAATCGGCTGGATATGGTTGCGAGCGTAGTGATCGCCCTGTACTTGGTAGTCTTTCGCGCTCATGTCACCCCCCTAGCAAATCATTTTATAGCTAATTGTCTGACTCGCAACCTGCCCAAACTCTTTATGGTATGTAATGACTTGAGCCTCTCGACCAGACATCCAGCCGCCACGACTCGCGTATGCGTCTGGCGCTGCTAAGGTTCTGTGTTGAGTGACCAGCATTAAATTCGTTTCTTTAACGTCCACTGAGTGATAGTGGCCCATGTGAGCGTAAGCGTGTTCAGTCCTACCGAATACTTCTCGAAACTTAGCCGCGAATACACTGTCTACGTTGGCAACCTTTCGCTTGTGACCATGATGGAAAAACAAAGCAGTCTTGCCCCACTCAAAGCAGTAGTAAGTATCGGCCGTGCTATCAACTTCAATCCTCGGCTCTTGGTCGTACAGCGCTGTAAGAAATTCACGCATCCACGCGCTACTAGCTGGGTCGTGGTTAGCGTCACACCATTTAATGTGAACCTTAGGATACTTCTTTAAGAGCATTTTAATGACTCTGCGGATAACTCGGATCGTTGTCCTGACTAGCTTTTGAAATCTGGTATCCGCGTCTAGGATATGCCGACTTGCTGGAGTGACTGCTTCCAATGAGTCGAAGTGCAGGAAATCACCGAGTTGTGCGAATATACCAACGTCTGCCTCTGGCGCCTGCTTGATAGCCTGGGCGAACCAGTTAACCAAAGTGTCCTCTGCTATCTGTAAGTCCCAGTCAGCGCCCGTCTCCTCATGCCAGGCAAGCATCCCTGCATGGTAATCGGTAATGACGTACATATTACATAGCTGAGACTTCTTGACCTTTGGCGCATCGACCTTTGGCTCTGGCTTGATTTCCTCATTGAGCGCATCAATCGCTTCGCGCATCAACTCCATCTGACGCTCTTGGTTTATGTCAGACTTGACCCATTGGATAACTGGGTCTCCGTCCTTGTATAGGGTTGAAGTGCCCTTTACCTTGAACCCGTCTGGCACTGTGTGAACCATATCGTGTTCAGGTGAATAGCCCTGTTTCGCGGCCATGGCTTTGACCCTAGCGCACATAGCCAGCAAATTGCGCTTGTTAATGCCCATTATTTCTGCGGCCTTATCGACCGTATTACCTTCAGCCCTTAGCTTTACAGCTTGGTGTTGCCGCTCGCTCTGACAAAACGGAAAATAACCTTCCCACTCGTTCATTCCTAACCCCTTTGAGACTCCATCATCTTCATGTACTCGGAGTCCGCCGGGATAGGCAAGTTAACGCCGTGATCGGCTGCCCACTCGTGCACTCGGTCCATGAAGTAAGTCATCTCACCTTTAGTCAATTTTGAAGTCCTTTTTAACTGGCCTTCGATTACGGTGCTCCCAACTACCACATCCTCTGTGCCGAGGAATTTGTTTTTCATTAGCAACTTCATTTGCTCTGCGTCCACTTCAACCTTCTTGGAGAAGTGCTTGGCCATAACGCTGAACCAAGTGTGAACCAGGGCGTTCTGAGAGAGTGACCGGGGGTTGGTATACTTTCCCGGTTTAATGACCAAAGGGTGATTAAAATCCCACTCATCCACCCAGTTAAGTAGATCACCGACCACCCCTGGTGCGTCTTTCTTGTCTCTTATTACCCACACTTTTTCGTAATTCATAGGCTACTTCAACGTGCCTCTTAACAAGAGCTTGCAAGTGATCTGGAACTCTCTCTAACATCAAGAGACGTTTTTCCCGAGAGGTTTCCGACATAATCTCTGCGGCATAAGTCCTCGGCCACTTCACTTACCCACCGTTTTCTTAGCCACTTCTCACCCCGACTCTTTTTGTAAGTCAAATCTGTATTAGAACCCTGACTCTGTATGTAACCATCATCCATCAGTAAGCGCAGTAACTCGTTCATTCTACTAGCATGATTGACCATTGTACATTTTTCAGCCATCTGCTTGATAGTGAACGCTTCGCCTGAGTTGTACAGATCAGTCAATAGTATCTCTTGCATCTGATCTTCAGTTTTAAAATTAGCCATCGAATGCCTGCCCGTATTTATTAGTGAATACCTGTCTCATGTGCTCCTTAAAAGGACCGCTATCTAGCCAGCTTATATCAGTTAGGTCATCAAGGTTAGACCGCTGCCTGATTGTTTTTTTGCCTTCCACCTTGATAGGGCTACTGCCGCCTTTGTCCTGCGCTCTAGACAGCCATGAGTTAACAAACCTCTTAATGC
>OBNU01000058.1_pt1 | contig 17421 bp, 25 predicted proteins | sample 1494211 | NCBI WGS metagenome assembly OBNU01 (sample SAMEA3275559, study PRJEB22092) | marine metagenome | biome: ENVO:01000252 "freshwater lake biome"; feature: ENVO:00002042 "surface water"; material: ENVO:00000021 "freshwater lake" | collected 2014-06-21T10:00:00+00 | depth 2 m | reverse complement strand
ACGGTGAAGTTCACGGTGTCAACCAAGAATTCTGCCAAAACCTTGGTGAACACCGTCCTACGGCAGGGTAGAGGGGTTGGGGTATTGTCACCTTGTCATTCATCGTAGTCAAACCGTGGACTCACTGTGTTCAACCGTGGTTCAATTACCCCTCCTTTTTTTATGATCTTAATGTAGCTAGTGTTTGCTCTACACCGTGTCTTTGTGTATTGCGTATTCTATTCACACACTTGATAATGTCATCTTTGGTAATGTCTTGGCTAGGTTTTTCATTGATTTCTGGAAACCAAGCATAGTGACTATCATCATCACAGTGATATTTGCTTGCTTCAATATGAAAGTCGTCAATGTTGTCTTTAAGCGTGTCAAGGGCCATCTGCCAATCCTTACGCTCGTCAAACACCAAACGCAACTTGTTTAAAGGTGTCCACAGCATAAAGAAAAAATGCTGGTCTGCACTACCTTCTTTGCCAATGGGTGTATCTGTAAGTGGATCTACCATATAGATACATCCGCCGTCCTTGCTTTTAAGTTCCAATCCAAGTTCTAGTGCTGCATCACGCCAAGCGTAGTATAAGTTGAAGTTATATAATGCCATTTCAAGTTTCTCCGTTTGTTTAACTTACTCTACAAGTATAACATCTCGTGCTTGAAAATCAACAGAGAATCCTGCCAAAATCTTTGTTAATGACCTTTCAGGCACCAGAAGCGTATAGTTAGTATGCACTCACGAACACACACTGTCAACTGTGAAGTTAGCCAAAATCTCTTTGTTAACCGCAGGCCTTGTCAGGCTATCAAAAACTTCGTCTGTGAAAAAACCTTGCTAAATACCATAGCTTATGAAGGACACACTCATGCCATGGGGCTACTTTGAAATACCTAGGGGTTACACAGGTCAAGATTTTAGAAATGGTCTAGAGCCTACTCCACCTCGTAGACTGAACTACAACTCTAGTTATGTGTTGGTGGGCTGTGAACCCAAGACCATGTTCAAGCCAGGGGTTGAACCCAAGAGCTTGGATTTTTTCTGGTGGGACAATTCACAGCTGCCCCATTTAAGATATCCAAGCCCAGCAAATCCTGGTGCACTCAAGACTTGGTCAAGACTGATACATCGTGGGTGGGCAACTCCCCCAGACGGCGAGGTAGATGCCAGTCACAGACACAGAGTAAATTGCATACTACAAGCTCACAGTCATGGAGAGATCAGTGACATCAGTGACCTATGGGGAGGCACGAGGGCAACTCATGCACCTGTAGGTCGTAGAATGTTGATCCTGCCCAGCAGTGAACGGTGTTTCAGAGAATTCTATTCAACCTCCCAGGCTGCTTGGTTGGCAGAAGTCACTCACACACTGGCTGGTCTGGGTTGGACTTGGAAGATCAGAAACAAGCCTTCACCAAGAGATAGACAGAAATTTCAAATCCCAGATGAAATTGAGCAAGGCAGGTTTGACTGTGTGTTGGCACATCATTCAGCGGGTGCCAGCGAAGCAGTGGTCACAGGCACAGCAGCGGTAACAACCAGTGCATGGAATCCAGCTAGGTCAGTGAGCACACCCTGGGAAGAATTTAGGGTCACAGGCGAGGTCAAAGAGTATACCCAGGGAGACATAGACACATGGGTTACTAAAACCTGTGCCTACACATATCACAGGTCAGAGTTGACAAGTTTATCATGGATAAAAGTTCACCCTGACAGCAAGCATTTAAGGAGCACACATGCCATTTGAAAAAACCTATGCCAATCCACAGGGCATACCCCAAGCCTGGGTGAAAAAATACAGTGTAGCAAGAGCACAGGCCAAGTTTCAACGCCAAGAATGGGCATTTGAACTAGAAACATGGTATAACATGTGGGAACAGTCAGGTGTCAAAGAACATCGCGGTCGTAAACCACATCAGTATGTGATGGTTAGAAAAGATCCCATAGAAGCCTGGGGTCCACACAACTGCATCATAGTCAGTCAAAGAATGAATCAACGCAAGCACTGCTATGAAAAAATGTTGAAACTTACACCCAAGACTGAATACACTGATGAACACGACATAAGGAATCAGCGAAGATGACCACTTACACAGAACTACGCAAACACTATTTGACAGAATGGCAGATTTGGTATAAAATGTGTCGCAGATGCAGAGAAAATGAACGCTACTACACTGAAACCACGGTGTGCGATGCTTGGCAAGGCCCACAAGGCTTTGTTGAGTGGTTCAATGAACTAGGACCAAGACCCAGCAAGGGATCAGTGTTGGATAGAATCAACAAACTAGGTGACTATGAACCAGGAAATGTTGAATGGACCAGCAAAAAGCAAAGTCAAAGTAGACAGCGTAGACACACCAACAAGCTTGAAAGTGCGTATTGGTTAAAAAAAGCCAAGGAAAACAACATAAGAAGCACTACCTATTATGCAAGAATCAGAGACTATGGTTGGAGCATGCAGGATGCTGCCACTCTACCACCCAGCATGGAAAAATACGCAACAAGGATACTAGGATGAAACATGATATGATGCCTGATTTTGATGCCTATGAGCATCTCGTAGAAATCACACGGTTTTGTCACAGAGCTGATGAACACATTACCACACTGTTAAAAAATCAACAGTTGTTGGTAGAAACAATCAACAATCTACGCAAGGACCTTGAACTTGCTCGTAGAAGAGTTGATTTTGTTGAACAGGCCATGAAAAAATGATATCAATCATTGGCAATGGTAGCAGCAACAAGAATTATGTGTCACACTGTGAATATGTGTTTGCCTGCAATATACCACAGCACGGACATGCTTATAATTCACTGTCAATCATTGACAATCAACCTATAAACTGGATGAAAAATCATGCATGGCGTCCTAGTGTGCCTGTTTTTTGCACACCCAGTGTGAAAGAATATGCACGAAAAAAATGCATAGAAGGGGATTTCATGCCAGTGTATGTTCCCCGTGAAAGATACAATGCTGGATTGCACTGTGCAAGACACTGTGCAAAACTCACCAGTGAACTGCATCTCTGGGGCTTTGACAGTTTGTGGAGCAAGGATCTAACCAGTGACATGGATCTACTTGTGCCAAGACACAGTCGTCCTAGTCTTAACAAATGGTGGCATCCGCACTGGCAGGCTGTGTTTGAAGATCATCCACACACACGGTTTGTGGTGCACCTACCAGACAATCAACAGCTAGATGTAAAAAACAACAATGTTATAGCTGACTATTTCAAAGAAGTCACTAAATACAGTTGATGCAACTATAACCAAGGAGTTCCTAGAATGACTATCACCTTAAGACAAGAATCAGCAGCTGGAGCAACCACCAAAGGCAGTGCTTTAACCTATGCTGAATTAGATAATAACTTTGTTCATCTTCTTCGCCAAGGATCAGTCACTGTAAGAGGTGATAGCGGAGCAGATCAAACACTGGGAGAAGAAGACAAGGATTCAATCCTACAAATAACTGGCGACCAAACAAACATCACAACCACTATAAGTTCAGATTCAGCTGGCGAAACAGTGTTAACTTTGGATTTCATAGGTGCTGTAGGCATAAGTGATCTAGTAGATGACACAACTCCACAGCTTGGGGGTGACCTAGATGTAAATTCACAGAAGATTGTTTCAACTTCTAATGGAAACATTGAACTAGAACCAAACGGCACTGGTAAAAGCATCATTGATAACATCAACTATTTTGAAACACCATATTCGTTGGGTAGCACAGATTCACCTACAATTAATGTTGCCAACGGCAATGTTCAAACTGTAACTATCACAAGTGGACTGTCATTGCCAGCATTTACAAGTGCAGTTACAGGACAGAGTGTGACATTGATTGTAAGTGGTTCAGGCACAGCAAGTGGAACAGGTGCATATAAATTTGCAGGCGGAAACAAAACACTGACCAACGATTCAGTGGTGTCAATTTTCTATGACGGCACAACATACTGGACAAGCATAGCCACAGACTTCCAGGTATAAGGAGCAGATATGCCATTAGGTGCAGCAAGAATAAGTTTTCTAGCAAAAAGTCAAGTCACGGTTGTGGCTGAAGTGATCCGTAAGAAGACTGGAATAGTAGCCATAGGCGGAACGGAAATAAACACAACACAATCAAAGTTTGGTGGTGCAAGTTCATTTTTTGATGCTACTGATGATTTTTTGATGATACCTGCACAGAGTCATTTAGATCTGTCAGGAGACTTCACACTAGAAGGTTGGTTTTGGAGTAATTCTGCTTCATTAAATAAAAAAATATTTGATTTCCGTGGAGTTGCAACAGCGTTTGGTGGAGACGGATCAGTAGGTTTAGGTGACCAAATACTGTTTGATGCTAATGGTGATGATGTTAGATGGTTTATTGATGGATCTGATAGGATTGGCGGTGCTGGAGCAAATTTGTTTACTATTAACACTTGGCATCATTGTGTGCTTCAAAGAACAGGAACCACCTACGAATGTTGGTTTAATGGAACAAGAATTTTAAATTACACAGGCGGTAGTGACGATTATAGTATAACTTCATTTGCACAACCAATTGGAGGCAGTGTTTATGTGTCACCAGGCGGCAGTTTTTGGGATGGATACATGGATGAAATTCGTTTCAGCAGTGTTGCAAGATACACAAGTGGTGCTAGTATCACTGTGCCCACAGAACCTTTTGTCAACGACGACGACACACTGTTACTCCTACACATGGATGGCACCAACGGCTCAACCTTGTTTGAAGATGACAACGGTGAAAGAGCACCAGTTGGTATAAGTGCAGTAGGCAACGCACAAGTAGACACAGCACAATCACAGTTTGGTGGTGCAAGTGCTGTCTTTGATGGCAGTGGCGACGGTTTATTCTTTGACAAGTCTGTAGGTGATTTCAGTTCTAAATTGTTTACACTTGAATGTTGGGTATATCCAACAGCAGACAACAGCAGTTACAGACAGATTATTAACAATAGTTGGCCAGCCGCAGGGTCTGGTAGAGCATGGGCACTCACTATAAATCCCAGTGACAAATTTGCATTTCTTTACGGTTACGGACCAAACCAATATTACAACTTTTATGGAACAACAACAGTTACAACTGGACAATGGTATCATGTTGCAGTAGTAGGCGACGGAACAAGCATGGAATTGTTTGTTAATGGAACTAGTGAAGCAACACATACTCCTTCAGTTATAAATCAAGGCAACGAACGGTGTATGTTTGGCGTAGGTTACACTGGTTCAGGTGGTGAATTTACTGGACACATTGACGAAGTTCGCATCTCCAACACTGCCAGATACACCGCTAACTTTACACCAAGCACAACACCTTTTGTAAACGACAGTAACACCTTGCTACTATTGCATATGGATGGCACTGATGGATCTACAGACTTCCTAGACGACAATGGTTCAGTGTTAGGTAGAAGCAGAGTTGGTGTAAGTGCTAATGGTAACGCACAAATATCAACTGCACAATCAAAGTTTGGTGGTGCTAGTTTTAACAGTGATGGCACTAGTGATTATCTAGCAACTGCTGATCTTGATGCACTAGCATTTGGCACAGGTGATTTTACATTAGAAGCATGGATATACCCTACAGCAACTACTAGAGAATTTATAATTAGTGCAAGACAAATTGCTTCTACTGGAAATCCTGCAGACACTGCTAATGTGTTTAGAATAGAAAACGGCAAACTTGAATGGAGTAATGGCACTGCATGGGCTACGGCCAGCACAACTGTTACCACCAACACATGGCATCATGCAGCAGTATCAAGAAGCAGTGGAACTTTAAAAATATTCCTAGACGGTGTTGAAGATTATAGTGCTACACAAACTGTTAACATGGATGAAAATCGTCCTCTGCATATTGGTGCAATTGTGCCCACTAGTTCTGATACTTTTCAAGGTTACATAGACGAAGTCAGAGTATCAAACACAGCAAGATACACCGCAGGATTTACACCGCCAACAGAACCATTCCAAAATGACGCAAATACACTATTGTTATTACACATGGATGGCACTGATGGTAGCACAACATTCATAGATGATAACGGGACATTCTAATGGCTTGGCCTAGCACCAAAGCAAGCACAAGCAATGTCAACAGTGACACTAATGACATAAGTTTAGCTCGTGTTGACATCAAGCAGAACTTTGACAATGTCAATAACATAATAGACATGTTTGATATCACCACACCAAGTGATAATTCAACTCTAACATACAACAGCACAACAAATAAGTTTGACACACAATCAAGTTTTGGTGTTGCCAGAGGAGAAATCATTGTTTCATTGAATGCTAGTTTAGAAAGCAGTAATTTTGGTGTTGACAGTGCAGGTCAAACCTACTATGATGGCGGTTTTACTATCACAGGTGACAATGACACAGGAATTTCAACATTTGACAGTGGTTACAGCTACCTGCGTTTTCAAAGTGGCACATATATCGTCAAGTTATATGAACATAGTAAACTAGTAACAATACCCAGTAGTGGTGGAGGACCATCTGCTGCTTTGACCACAGATTGGCGAAGTGATTCTACTATCTACTGGGAAGGACTGTCTATTCGCATGGACTTTGACAAGTATGCATACCAAATAGGTGATTTAATTACATTCACAGAGCAAACAGACATCTATATAGAATACAGCAATACCACGGTTACAGATTATATACACCCTAGTCTAATTATTACAAGGATACAATGACATGACATGGCCTACAAACAAAGCAGGAACAACACATGTGGATCAAGGCAGTGATAGTATTCGCCTAGCTCGTCCTGACATAAAACAAAATATTGATAATGTCAACGATATCATTGACACATTTGATATTACCACACCCGCAGACGGTGACACTTTAGAATACAACACAGCGAGTGGCAAGTTTGAAAATGTCAATGCATTGTCAGCTAGGTCAACTGTTGCTGTTGAATTTGACACAGCTTTTTCAGACAACCAACCTAATCCAGGAGGTTTTGAAGTTTACACTGGCGGATTAACACTCACAGGCAGTAATGCAACAGGAGTTGCAGTTGAAGCCAGTGATAGTGCTCTAGGCGGTGACTTGATTGTATTCCCTGCAGGCACTTACAACATTTCATTGGTCAAAGATGAATACAGCGGAGTATATGGATCTACTGCTTATGATACAATAACAACCAACTTCAACAGTGTTGGTGATGACACAACCCTGTTCCAAGGGTTGACACAGACTGTGAGTTTTTATTTTAGACTTTACAAACTAGGAGAGACCATTACATTTGCCAGTGAAACCAGTGTTAGAATAGCATATTCTGCAAACACAGAAGGCGGCCTTGACTGGCAACATCCACCACTTATCATTACAAAAATAGCATAATCAAGGCTTTATAAACAAACACACTAAATATGTATATCGCGATACACATTAAAGGAGAACATAATGTCACAAGCTTCTGACTACCTAGAAAATGCATTGCTTGATCATGTTTTATCAAACACTGCACTAACATCGCCAACAACAGTATATGTTGGTTTATTTACAAGTGATCCAAGTTTAGGATCAACTGATGAACTGCTTGAAGCAGGAAATTTTACCACTGAAATCACAGGCAATGGTTATTCCCGCAAACAAGTTACATTTGGAGGTGCTGCCTCTGGATCAGCAACTACAAATGCCAATGTAACTTTTGATCCTGCATCAGGTGGTGATTGGGGAACAATCACGCATATTGCAATCACAGACAATTCAGGCGGCGGCTTGGGAAATTGTTTGTTTTATGGAAGGCTGCAAACAGCCAAGGAAATCCAGGACGGCGATACTTTCCAAATTACATCTGGCAACTTGACTGTTACCTTGGCATAATAGGGGCAAACCCCCATGCCAAGCTATGTAATACTCAACGATGATTATCTGTCGTCAGGATATGTAGATTCTACATATGTTGGCACAGATAGCGACCTCTATATAGCATCAGGATATATTGAAGATGCAATAGAAGGCATTGTTGCGATTGCAAGTTCAACAACAGTCACAGCACAAGGCGGATTCTTAATCACTGCATCCGCTGATGCTAGCTCAAACTTTGCCCTGTCTGTAAATGCTGGTATTTCTACAACAGCTATTGCCAGCAGTGACAGTGCATTTACAATTCAAATTGATGCAGATGTTGAACGACACGGAACGAGCAATTCTTCCAGTGTCTTTTCAATTCTTTCAAATGCTGTTAAAACCATTCATGCAGAAATAGATCAACAATCAGCATTTACCACTGATGTATTTGCTGTGGCAACTGTTGATAGAAGTGCAGATATAACTGTTAGTGCAACAACTACCAGTGTTGCAGTTGCAACCAAATCTGCCATTGTGGACATTCAAGCATTCCAAACTCATCCTACTCTATGGGGTGACGATGTTACTTGGGACAGTCCTGTTGGCACTATTTGGGGACCAATGGTTGAAGCCATTGCTGTTGGCATTGTCAAAGGTGAATCAAGCATTGATGCTAGTTTTGCAGTGTCAGTGGATGGTGATACAACAGCTATTGCAATCATTGAACCTGCGGCTGTTGCAAGTGTAGAAGTATTTGGACAATTTGAAGTTCAAGGTAGATTACCTAATCTAGCAAGTTCCGCAACAGTTGATGTTACAGCACAGATCACAGGAGATGTGCAGAATCTACAAATTAATTCTGCATTCACTGTAGAATCATCAGGTATATTCCAAGTTGCAGGATCACCATTTGACATTGACTGCGAGTTTAACATCAGTGTTGATGCTGATGTAATTAGAGATGGTGTAAGTATTAACGCTGGAGAATTCAGTGTTGACACAGATTACATAAGAATACGACCTTTTGCAAGCACAATCAGCACAGCATTCAGTTTAACAGCCAATGCAGACGCTGTTGCAGACGGTATATCAATTGTTGCAAGTGCAGGCACACTAGAAATAGATGCAATCAAAACCACAGATGCTGTGGTTAATTCAAGTGCGGCATTTACAGTGCCACGCTGGGTAGGTGGTATTTTGTTTGGCGGCATTATTGATATAGATGCATTTGCTACAACAGTAAGTGTGCTAACAATCTACAACATTGATCCTTATCGTGTATATGTTGTGGATAGTGAAACGCGACTACTTGGAATCAACCAAGAAACACGCATTTACCCAGCTAATAACGAAACACGGGTAAATACTATAGAATTAGAAACAAGGTTATTAAAGGTGCCTTCAGAAACAAGAATTTTAGAAGTTCAGCCATTGGAATTGGTTGAACTTTCTGGCATCAAAGATAGGAGAACGGGCTAATGGCTACATTAACTGGATTTCAACAAGATAGGCAAGGCACCTATATTGAAAAAGATCCTTACGCGGTGCTAGATTATTCTCTTGATTGGGAAAATTGGATGCCAAGCGGTGAAGTTATACAAACTATCACTGTAACAGCAGAATCTATATCAGGAGACACAGCACCTTTAACAGTTGACTCATCAACTAATACTGACTATATTGTTACAGCAACATTGTCAGGCGGAACTGCTGGAGAGATGTATAATCTTGAATATCGCATTGTCACAAACGAGGGCAAGCAAGACAGCAGAAACTTTAGAATAAAGGTAGTAGAGAGAGAACTATAATGAGTGATAATGAACAAAAGAAAACAGGTAAAAAATACAAAACCATAGACAGGGAACTTGTCTATCGTCTAGCCTGTATCCAATGTTCAGACCAAGAAATTGCTGAAGTGGTAGGCACCAGTGTTGAAACACTTCGCAGAAGATTTTCAAAAATTCTAGAAACAGGCAAACAACAAGGCAGACAAAGTTTAAGAAGGGCAATGTATGAAAAGGCAATGAATGGAGATACTAGACTCCAAATCTTCTTGTCAAAGCAGTATCTAGGAATGAAGGATACACCAGAAGACGGCGATGCAAGTGCACCACTTCCTTGGGAGGATTAAACCATGAGTGATGTTAATTTTGGAACAAATCAAGATACTAACACTTGGCCTTATGGTTTTAGTATTCGCAAAGGCATAGTGCCCAACATGAGTGGTATTGACAAGTTTGGTTATCTGCCAACTGCAGGCTCATCATTTAAAACTGTTTGGGACGGCGACAATGTTTATACCTATCCAAGCAATGCAGTTGCGATGACTGTTACATCTGCAAGTGGTGCAACAGACGAAAATGTTGAAATAACCATACAAGGTCTAGACACAAACTATGATCCATTAACAGAAACTGTGACACTGAATGCATCAGGAGTTGCAACAACAACAGGTCTTTTTTTAAGAGTGTTTAGAGCTTTTGTTAGCAATGGACAAGAGTTAGACGGTGACACAACCATTGCTAACACTGGCATAACCTATGCTAAAATAACAGCAGAGATGCAACAAACACTGATGGCAGTGTATACCATACCTAATGGATATCGTGGATACCTTGTTGCAGGCAATATGTCAGTTGAAAAAGATCAACCAGTGGTTGCAAAACTAATGGTAAGACGCCAAGGTGGTGTGTTAAGAGCCAGTGGTATCATAACAAGTTTTGGTGTGCCCTTTCAAAGAGTATGGCAATTACCTCCAGTGTTGGATGAAAAAACAGACATTGAAATAAGAGCCAAGGCAGGAGCAACTACTTCAATTGCCGCAGGTTTTGAAATTGTGTTGGAGAAGAAATAGTGCCATTGAGTGAACCACAAAGTAATATCTGTAGTTCAAAGGCTCGTATGCGTGTGGCTGTAACAGGTCGCCGTTTTGGCAAAACACATATTGCAATGCGTGAATTAGCTAAATTTGCCAGTAAAAAACCAAACAGTTTAGTATGGTATGTTGCTCCAAGTTATAGAATGGCCAAAGGCATTGTATGGGATCAATTAAAAGCAAAACTAAAAGAACTTCGTTGGGTAGAACAAACCAATGAAAGTGAACTTACAATGCGTTTAAAGAATGGAAGTAAAATATGCTTAAAAGGTGCAGACTCTCCAGACTCACTGCGAGGGGTAGGTCTAGACTTTCTAGTAATGGACGAGTTTCAAGACATAGATCCAAAGACTTGGACAGAAGTGCTTCGTCCAACACTGTCAGACAAAAATGGAAATGCCTTGTTTTTGGGCACACCTCGTGGCGTAGGTTCTTGGAGCCATGAAATGTATATGGAAGCAAAAACAGCTGACGAATGGGATAGTTTTACATATACAACACTAGAAGGCGGCAATGTTCCACAAAAAGAAATTGAAGCAGCCAAGCGTGACATGGACCAAAGAACATTTGAGCAAGAATATCTTGCGTCATTTACAACTTATTCAGGTGTGGTATACTATAATTTTGACAGAGAAGAAACTGTTGTGCCATGCAACAACCTAGACAAAAAAGAACTGCATTGTGGAATTGATTTCAATGTGGATCCAATGAGTGTTGCCATATCTGTGATTGAAGGCAACACAATTTATTATATTGATGAAATTTGTATGCGAGGAAGCAACACAGATGAAGTCTGCGATGAATTGAAAAGGAGATACCCAGACTCCAGAATCATAATGTATCCTGATCCAGCTGGCAGACAGCGTAAGACCAGTGCAGGAGGCAAGACTGATATTTCAATTCTACAAAACGCAGGTTTTACAGTTCAGGTTAGGAACTCGCATACCCCTATACGGGATAGAGTAAACGCTGTCAACGCCAAGTTGAAAAACACAAATGGACAGCGTAGTTTGTATGTAGATCCGCGATGCAAACAAATAATTAACAGTTTAGAAAAAATGGTTTACAAGCCAGGCACATCCGTTATTGAAAAGGATGGAGAGTTGGACCATATGGCAGACGCAGTTGGGTATGAAATTGATTTCTTGTTCCCACTACGCACTGATCATGCTCCAACAACACCACAGCGTTGGGCATTCTCTGGCAACCAAAATCAAGCAAGGAGATGGAACTAATGCCCTATATTAGAGACAGAGTAATCAAAGGTGATTTTAAAAATAACATAGATATTATTTTTGAAGCTCACGATGCATACAAGTATTATCACAACCGTTGGAACTTCCTAGGAGACAGCTACAATGGCGGATATGACTTCTTTGCAGGACGCTATCTAGAGCCATACTATTATGAAAGCAGAGAAGACTACGAAAAGCGTCTACGCCAACTAGCACTAGATAATCATGTGAAAAGTGTTGTGGGAATCTACAATTCTTTTCTATTTCGCAAGCATATCAAAAGAGATTTTAATGGCCTAGAAGGACCTAGTTTAGATGCATTTCTTGATGATGCAGATCTAGACGGAAGAAGCTATGACAGCTTCATGCGTGATTTAAGCAGTTTAACAATGGTATATGGCAATGTATGGTGTGTTGTAGACAAACCAGCCAGTGACGCTTTGACAAGAGCGGACGAACTAAACCAAGAAATTCGTCCTTATGTGAGCTTGTTTACACCAGACAATGTGCTTGATTGGGAATATCGCAGAGAAGCAAATGGTTTGTATACATTGACCTATCTAAAAGTCAAAGAAGAAGTAGTCAACGATACACAATATATCAGAGAATACACACCAACTGAAATTAATGTATACAAAATTGAAGGAGCAGAGCGTGAGGGCTCGTTAGACTTTACCTACCCAAATAATTTAGGTAAAGTGCCAGCAGTGTGCGTCTATGCCCAGAGATCACCTATCAGGGGCGTAGGTATCTCTGCCATAGGCGATATTGCAGATGTTCAAAAAGAACTCTACGAATTCAATTCAGAGATTGAACAAATTATTCGTTTAACCAACCATCCTAGCTTGGTAAAAAGTGTAGATGTTGAAGCAAGTGCAGGTGCAGGATCAATTATTCAAATGCCACAAGGCATGGATCCAGGACTGAAACCTTATTTGTTGCAACCTGATGGAGCAAGCATTGAAGCTGTGATTGAAGCAATGACTAGAAAGATTGACAGCATTGATAGAATGGCTTGCCTAGGGGGAATAAGAAGCATTGAAAGTCGCAGACTATCTGGCATTGGATTACAAACAGAGTTTCAAATGCTGAACGCAAAACTTGCAGATTTTGCAATGAGCTTGGAACACGCTGAAGAACAGATTTGGCGTATGTGGGCATTGTATCAAGGCACAGTTTGGTCAGGCAAGGTAAAATATCCTAGATCCTTTTCTATACAAGACAAGGTCAATGATGTTCAAATGTTGAAAATGGCCAAAGATGCAGATATTGCAAATCCAAAGATTGTTGAAAAAATAGACAAAATGATTTTTGAAGCAATCACTGAAAAAGATTGGGAAGAAATAGAAGAATACTATGACATGCAAACACCTGTGGTAATGCCAGGACAAATGCATGAACCAGTTACTTCACCAGAAACTTTGGTTTTACATTTGAGAGAAATGGTTGAACAGGGCTATACCAACGAACAGATACTACAGTTACATCCAGAACTAGGAGATCTATTCAATGGGCAAATTCGTCAACAATGATTATCCGTATTGGATAGACGGAACTGAACAGCGTATTCGTGAAGTGTTAACTGATTACAACAAGAATATACAGAAATTTGAAACACAGCATTCATTGAGAGCTGGGCGTAGAGCTAGAAACAATCTACTAGAACTGTTTCATCTTTGCAGAGCTAGAAGAAAAGAAATACTTGCTGATTACGATAAATGTAGGCAGTATCAACATCCTAGTTGGGATGACATAGATGAGGGAGAAGAATAATGCCAATGCGTGGTAAGAAGAAAAAGAAAAAGGGTGGAACTAGAGGCCGTTAAGTGGGAAGAATATTTCCACAAGATTCGCGTCGTTTGCCCATGGAGTTGGGCGGCGTGGAAAAAAGGACTGATAGACTTTACACACTACGATCAAGGCGTGGTAGACCTACAAGGCTACGAAGCAAGGGTTTATCTCCTAGATCGTAAACCTAGACTGTTAAAGAAAATAGAAACTAGGTTAAATGAACAAAGAGAAAACGAGGAATGGCTTCACAGTCATCCAAGTTTTGGACCAATGGCAACACCTGTGCCTGTGCTCATACAGCAAGATAAGGCACATTTAGCCATGGTTCGTAAAAATTACGCTAAATAACAGCATACAATTACTGCCAGAGGGCAGGTGGTAGACTCAACCAATTTAAAGAGGAAATATAATGGACGCAGATCAAGCGGTTAATGAAACGGAGAACACTGCTACTCCTACAGAACAGCAGGCAATGACACAGGAAGCAAATGAAAACTTACTGACGCAAGAAGATGTAAATCGTATTGTTGCAGAAAGAGTTGCTAGAGAAAAAACCAAGTTTGAAAAGAAATATTCAGGCGTGGATTTAGATTTATACAACCAAATGGTTGAAGAAAGGGAAAAACAACGCACCCAAGATTTGGAAAAGCGTGGTGAATACGAAAAGTTGATGCAAGAGCAAGCTGAAAAGTTTAACTCTAAAATTCAACAGTATGAAAGTGAACTGCATTCAATCAAAGTAGATGGTGCATTAATCAATGAGGCCAGTGCCCAAAAGGCAGTAAACCCACAACAGGTAGTGCAACTTCTAAAAAATCAAGTTCGTCTTAATGAAGCAGGCGGAGTTGATGTTGTAGACAGCAACGGACAAGTGCGTTATGATGACAATGGCACACCATTGACACCGCAGGCACTGATGAATGAGTTTTTAAGTGCTAACCCACATTTTGTTCAAGCAGGACCACAAGGTTCTGGCACTGGGCAAGGCGTTGGAAAACAACCTCCTGTGGTAGAAACTGATATATCTAAATTAGATATGAACAATCCCCAGCATCGCAAACAGTATGCAGAAATTATGCGAGCTAAAGGGGTTAGAATTTAACATTGCTATAAAGGAGATAAGACATGGCAGTAACAACAAACGCAGTAACTTCAGGGGTAATTTCTGAATTATATGCAAACATCGTGCAATCAGCACTATACACTTTATCAGAGCAGACAGTTATTCGTCCGCTGGTTCGTAACTACAACATGGTAGGAACTCCAGGCTTAACAGCACAGGTTCCATTTTACCCAGCAATTTCAGCTGCTGACTTAACAGACGGCGAAGACATTGCAACTGCAACAGCATTCAACACTACTTCACAGACTATCACAGCTGCTGAAGTTGGTGCTATGGTATTGCTACAAGATTTAGCTGCAGAATCAGCTAACGAAGATGTTGCAGCAGCTGTAGGTCGTCAGTTAGGCGACGCAATGGCCAAGAAAGTTGATAGTTCATTATCAGCACTATTCACTGGTTTCTCTAACCAAATCAACAAAGCTGGTGCAGCTGTAACCATTGAAGATATCTTCAAGGCAGCCGCTACACTTCGTGCTAACCAAGCACCAGGTAACTATGTTGCTGTATTACACCCATATCAGTCATATGACTTGAAAGTTCAGCTAACCAACGCTGGATCTACTATGAGCCACGCTTTAAGTGATGTAGGTAATGCTGCACTCATGGACGGATTCATTGGTCGTATTGCTGGTGTTGACATCTTTGAATCAACTCTAGTAACTGGTGATTCAGCTGGTGCATTCTGTGGTGGTGTATTCACTCAAGACGCACTTGGTTACATGGTCAAGCGTGAAATGCGTGTTGAAACAGAGCGTAATGCTTCACATCGTGCAACTGAAATCGTAGGCACTATGGCTTATGGTGTAAGCGAGTTGTTTGATGTATACGGAGTTGGAATACTTTCTGATTCAACTGCTTTAGTTTAATATTCATTAAACACAACAAGAATAGGGCTTTCAGGGCCCTATTCTCTTATTTCCACTAAATACACTTGACGAAGAAGGACTTCGCACACATTTTAGGAGCAGGACCCTATGGCAATCACCCTAGCAACCATAGACGATGTCGTTCTATATGAGCCAGACATTGAGAATTACGGTATTCAAGATTTTGACGCAGACATAGCAAGAGCACAAGCAGATGTGTTTCGTGATTTGCGTATTCGTTGGTGGCCAACACAACAAGTTGGTTTATATGATATAAAATATATCGCAGGCGGTGATGCTGAACCAGACGAAGATTTATACACAGCCAGTCAACTTACCCGTGCTTGTGTTTACAATGCACTAGGGTTCCATATCTATCCTAAACTATCACGGTTTGAACCAGATATTGATGTATTTGAAAGAAAAATGCAACACTATCGTGACGAGTATGAGCGTGAATTAGACCTAGTATTAAGAGACGGCGTGGAATATGATCTTGACAGTTCTGGAAACATTACAGACAATGAAAGAGAAGCAACACATTTCCTACGCCTAAAAAGGTAGTAGGCTATGAGCGTAAGAAATACACTAGCAGAAAACATTGTTGAAGTCCTAAAAGATATTCGTGACCCTCGTCCTGTATTGGTCACAAGAGAGCCATTTGATGTTGAAAAATTGGCTATCACACAATTTCCAGCACTACTAATTCAAACTGGCGTTGAAGAACGCGATACAGAAACCATGCACACAGCAGGTATTCGTCGCGGAACCATTGCTTATAACATTAGAGGATTTGTTAGAGGTGATGAACTTGATAGAAAACGCAATGAGTTGATTGAAGCTATTGAAGAAAAACTAGACAGTGATAGGTATAGAGAGCAAGGCAAAAGTGTGGTGCAAAACTCACAGATTACAAACATAGAAGTGGTAGAAAGATTGGCTCCCCTAGCAGAATTTGTCATGACCTATGAAATCACATACTACTTTGTTAGAGGAACAGCATAGAGGAGATGACTATGATTAGAATGATCAAGAAAAACAGTGTCAAGGAAGTAACAGACGAAAGTCTTGTGCCAATCCTTGAAAGCAAAGGTTGGGAGAAAGCAGACGCACCTGTGAAAGCAACTCTTCGTAAACCTAAAAAAGAATTTGTTGAAGTCCAAGAGGACAACGACAAAGAAGCGGTAGAGACGCCCGCTGAAGAAGAAGCGTCCATTGAAAACGCTATTAATCAAGGAGACTAACGATGGCTATTCTTACTGGTAATAACGGCGTTGTCAAAGTTGCAGATGCAGACGGAACATTGACTTCTTTGGCGGCAGTTCGTTCTTTTTCAATTGAAATGTCAAGCGACACAATTGAAACAACTACTATGGGCACAGATGCAAGAACTTATGTTAAGGGCTTGAGCTCATTCAGCGGAACAGCTGAAATCTACTGGGATGACGCAGAATTCCCAACTGCTGATGGATCAGGTGAACTAGCGGGTATTAACCCAACACTAGAGCCTGTTGGACATGCGGCATACGCAATAGAGTTGTATCTAAATGACACAGCTAACAAGTTCAGTGGCAATATTATTATCACTGGATCAACAGTAAACTCATCTATGGACGGTATGGTAGAAGCTTCTATCAGCTTCCAAGGTAGTGGCCAATTAGCATACGCCGCTAGTTAAGATGAAGATACGGGTCCGCGGCGTTGATGAAGCGTTGAAGT
>OBNU01000057.1_pt1 | contig 17563 bp, 14 predicted proteins | sample 1494211 | NCBI WGS metagenome assembly OBNU01 (sample SAMEA3275559, study PRJEB22092) | marine metagenome | biome: ENVO:01000252 "freshwater lake biome"; feature: ENVO:00002042 "surface water"; material: ENVO:00000021 "freshwater lake" | collected 2014-06-21T10:00:00+00 | depth 2 m | reverse complement strand
TGACTTTGCCGCGACTGAAGATTTTGCAAATTCTCGAGTCTAACTCAGAGCAGGGTCAGCACATGAGCGCCGAGGATGTCTATAAAGCTTTGCTCGAGGCTCAGGAAGAGGTCGGTTTAGCAACAGTCTATCGAGTGTTAACTCAGTTTGAATCGGCCGGCCTGGTGGCGCGCCATAACTTCGAAACGGGCCATTCGGTCTACGAAATGGCGACCGGTGAGCATCACGATCACATGGTCTGCATGGAGACTGGTGACGTGATTGAGTTTACGGATCCATTGATCGAAAAGCGGCAGCACGAAATTGCGAAAGAGCATGGTTTTGATTTGGTCGACCACTCGCTGGTGCTGTACGTCAGAAAACAATCATAGCTTAGCCAAGTTTTAGTGTGCGTGCACTCGCTGGTGCTGTGTGCCAGAAAGCAATCATAGCTTAGCGAGGGTTTAGTGTGCGTTGTGGAGCATTTCTGCAGCGTAGGCGAGGGTTTGATCGGTCATCTGAATGCCGCCAATCATGCGTCCGAGTTCCTGGATACGCGCTTGTGTATCCAGGGAGTGAATTTGGGTCGCAGTCATGTCTGAATTACTGTGTTTACTGATTTTGAGGTGGGTGTGCCCCTGGCTCGCTACCTGAGCAAGGTGAGTGACGCACAGCACCTGCGAGTGTGCCGTCAGTTGCTTCAATCGCTGGCCTACTACTTCAGCAGTGGCTCCACCAATGCCCACATCTACCTCGTCAAAAATTAGGCACGGCGTGATCGATTGCTGTGCAGTCACCACTTGGATTGCAAGGCTGATACGGGATAACTCGCCGCCTGATGCGATTTTAGCGAGTCCTTGCGGTTCACCTTTGGCCTGTGTTGCAATCATGAATTCGATGTCTTCATTGCCCGCTTCCGAGGGGGTATGTGTCTCTTTAGTTTTCAGCTGAATTTCGAATCGGCACTGTCCCATATCGAGTTCGCCAAGCTGCGCTTGAATCGCTTGCTGTAATTCACTCGCCGCCGTCGCGCGCGCAATACTGAGTCGATGCGCTTTCTCTGCGTAGTCAAGTCGGCTCTGCTGGATCAGAGTTTGGAGTTGCGTCACAGTCTGATCTGTGTCGAGTAAGTGGTCGAGATCGGTTTGCAGAGTTTCCAGCCGCTCTGACAGGTTCTCGGGTCTGACCTTATGTTTTCGGGCCATATCGTAGAGCGTATCAAGCTGTGCACTCACTGCCGTGAGCCGTTCGGGATTGAGATCAACCCGGGTTGAGAGTTTTTCGAGGTCAGAGACTGCTTCGTTAATCTGAATTAGAGCTGACTCTATCAGTTCGTAGGGGCCTGATGTGAGCTCTGATCTAAGGCCAATCTCCAGTAGCTTGCTGGCTTGCCGCAGACCTGAAGTGTGCTCATCGCAGAGTTGTGAGGCGCCTGTTAGAGCCTCGAGTAAAGCTTCACCTTGCGATAGGAGTTCGAGCTCTTGCTCGATCGATTGAAGCTCGGTGGGTGTGACTACGACATCGGAAAGTTCATTGATTTGATAGCGTAGAAAGTCTTTTTTGCTCTCGTTGCTGTCAAGGCCAGCGGTCAGAGTATCGAGCTCCTGCTGGTATTTACGGACATTTTTCGCCGCGAGTCTCACGTGATCAACCAATCTAGCATCGTCGAGGGTTTGATCGAGGATATAGCGATGCTGTTGTCGATTCATGAGGGACTGATGCTCATGCTGCCCATGAATGTCGACTAGGAAGCTGCCAATCTCGCTACACTTTTGTGCAGTGGTGAGTGAACCATTGATATAGGCGCGGCTGCGACCTTCTTTGTTAATGGTTCGCCGCAGCGACAGTTCAGGTTCAATCAGAAAGTCGTTTTCAGCCAGCCATTGCTGGATAGAGGCGGCCTCTGCGATATCGAACAAGGCGGTAATATCGGCTTGATCGGCGCCATGACGCACCAAGTTCGCTTCAGCTCTATCGCCCAAACACAAACCCAGCGCATCGATGAGAATAGATTTGCCGGCGCCGGTTTCTCCAGTAATGACGGTCATTCCCGGCCCGAACTCGACCGCAAGCTCATCGATGACAGCCAGATGTCTAATGTGAATGTGGGTCAGCATTCGCTGAGTCCTTGTCGTTCGCCCGGTTTACTGAAGTTAAGTAGCATACGCGGTTAGTATCGCATGAGAATAGATTGCTGCAAATTGATTCAAAAGTCGTTTTATAGACTGGATTCAAGACCTTAATTCGGTTATACCTTGCGGGAATGACTCAGTGCTTAAACGAATGACCGATTCCAATGTTTCTGAGCGCTCTAAGCGAGTGCTGCAGGCTCTTATAAAGCGTTATATTCAAGCGGGCGCTCCGGTCGCATCGAGTACCGTCCGACAAGAGGCGGGACTACCTGTCAGTGCGGCCACAGTGCGCAACATCATGTCCGATCTCGAGCATCGGGGCTATTTACATGCACCACACACATCGGCTGGACGAGTGCCTACGGCGGCCGGTTACCGGCTTTATATCGACACTCTGCTTCAAGTCGATATGCCCGATGCCGCTACCTTCCAAGCCCTGAAAAACGAGTTGGTCCCCGATAAAAGCGCCCGAGATTTGGTGCAAACGACGTCTGGTTTGCTGGCAGATATTACCGCACAAGCGGGTCTTGTCACCGTGCCTAAGCCAGAATCGCAGCGGTTCCGTCAGGTCGAGTTCCTGCCCTTATCAGGCAACCGTGTCCTGGTGATTTTGGTGATCAATCAACATGAGGTGCAAAATAAGATTATCCAAACGCATGAGCCGTTCGATGCAGAGCAGCTGAAAGCCGCCGCGACACTGATTAATGAGCAATTCTCCGGCTGTACGCTTGAAGAGATCGATGTGCGGCTTAAACACGAGCTACAAGAGGCAAGATCTCGAATTGATCGACTGATGGAAGACAATCTGACCTTCGCCAACAAGGCACTGTTGCCGTCGGTGGGCAGCGATAATGATTACTGTATGGCGGGAGAGTCTCGTTTGTTGGATGCGGCGTCGCCCGATGAGTTGGCGCATTTAAAGACTTTGTTCGGTGCTCTTGAACGAAAAAAAGAGGTTTTGCATCTTCTCGAGCAGTCGTCTAGCGCCCAAGGCGTTAAGATTTTTATCGGTCAAGAAGCCGGTTTGAGTGTACTTGGTAATTTTTCACTGATCACTGCACCTTATGGTGATGGCAAGAAAACGTTGGGCGTATTAGGCGTTATTGGTCCCACTCGAATGGAATATAACCGAGTTATTCCAGTGGTTGATTTAACGGCTCGAATGCTGACGCAGGCTTTATCAAACTGATCCCTTGAAAATTCGCAAACCTCCCCAATTAATGACAGATGTATAAGTTTGTTATTAGAGAATGCTAAGGGGATGTGTAATGAGTGACGAAAAAGACTCCGCCTCAGTGGGTGATGAGGCTCTAAACACCGAGCAAAATCAAGCGCCGGAAGCTAGTGAAGCCGTTGATCAAGATCTGGCGAGCGATGATAGTGCGCCTGAATCCGAGAGTGAGATTGATCCGCACGCGCGGATTGATGAGCTCGAACTGGCGCTAGCCGCAGCGAAGGAATCCGTCCTCAGAGCTCAAGCTGATGCCATCAATTCGCAGCGTCGAGCAGAGAAAGAAGTCGAGAAGGCACGTAAGTTTGCCCTTGAGGGCTTCTCTAGGGAAGTGCTCGTGGTGGCCGACAACCTTGAACGCGCGCTCAGCGTGGTGGATCAAACCGATCAGTCCTTGCAACCCATCGTTGAGGGTATCGAGTTAACCCTTAAAAGCTTTTCAGACGTGTTGGCAAAATACAATATCGAAGCGGTTGAGCCCATGGGCGAGCCCTTCGATCCCCAGTTACATCAAGCGATGAGTATGGTGCCCAATCCTGAGGTTGAGCCTAATACAGTCATTGCCGTCATGCAGAAGGGCTACACCCTGAATGGGCGTCTGATTCGCCCGGCCATGGTGATTGTCAGCAAGGCTGACTAGACCTTTTTCTGGGAGAGGACTTGAAAAAGTCGCTCTCACCCACATATAAGATGCAACGAAAACACAGCGTGCCGCAGTAGGCGGCATCAGTAGGAGAAATAGTATGGGTAGAATTATAGGAATCGATTTAGGCACCACCAACTCATGTGTGGCGGTGTTAGATGGCGATAAGCCCCGCGTGATTGAAAACTCAGAGGGCGATCGCACCACGCCTTCTGTTGTGGGTTACACCGACGACGGCGAGATTCTCGTCGGTCAGAGTGCTAAGCGACAATCAGTGACGAATCCCAAGAATACGCTATACGCAGTAAAGCGACTGATTGGCCGAAAGTTCACCGACGACGTCGTTCAGAAAGATATCAAAATGGTGCCTTATTCGATTGTGGCCGCCGATAACGGTGACGCCTGGGTCGAAGTGAAAGGTAAAAAAATGGCGCCACCGCAAGTGTCGGCTCAGGTGCTGATGAAGATGAAAAAAACTGCTGAAGAGTATTTAGGTGAGCCTGTTACCGAAGCCGTCATTACCGTGCCTGCTTACTTTAATGATTCTCAGCGCCAAGCGACCAAAGATGCGGGTAAGATCGCTGGTTTAGACGTCAAACGTATTATCAATGAGCCAACTGCGGCGGCGCTGGCCTATGGCATGGATAAGGTGAAGGGCGACAATACCGTCGCTGTTTACGACTTGGGTGGCGGTACTTTTGATATCTCGATTATTGAAATTGCCGAGGTTGATGGTGAGCATCAGTTTGAGGTTCTGGCGACTAATGGGGATACCTTTTTAGGTGGGGAAGATTTCGATTTGCGGCTTATCGAATATTTGGCCGGCGAATTCAAGAAAGAGAATGGTATCAATCTTCACAGTGATCCCTTGGCACTGCAGCGTTTGAAAGAAGCTGCCGAGAAAGCGAAGATCGAGTTATCGAGTTCGCAGGCGACTGAGGTTAATCTGCCGTATATCACTGCCGATGCCACTGGTCCCAAGCACTTGGTCGTTAAGTTGACCCGCAGCAAGCTGGAGTCTTTGGTCGAGGACCTTGTTAAGCGTTCACTCGATCCTGTGAAATTGGCGCTGAAAGATGCGGGCTTAAGTCCAAGTGATATTAACGATGTGATTCTAGTGGGCGGGCAAACTCGAATGCCGATGGTTCAAAGCGCCGTGACCGAATTTTTTGGGAAGGAGCCGCGTCGCGACGTCAATCCAGATGAAGCCGTAGCCGTAGGCGCTTCGATCCAGGGTGCAGTTCTTTCGGGTGACGTGAAGGATGTATTGCTTCTCGATGTAACGCCGCTGACCCTCGGAATTGAGACCATGGGGGGTGTTGCGACACCACTGATCGAAAAGAATACGACTATCCCAACCAAGAAGTCGCAGATCTTTTCGACCGCAGATGACAATCAGACCGCTGTGACGATTCATGTGGTGCAAGGAGAACGCAAGCAGGCACCGCAGAACAAATCGCTGGGACGCTTTGACTTGGCTGATATCCCACCTTCGCCTCGCGGAATGCCCCAAATCGAGGTGACCTTTGATTTGGATGCGAACGGGATTCTGAATGTCTCGGCAAAAGATAAAGCGACCGGTAAAGAGCAGTCTATCCGCATTACCGCATCGAGTGGTTTATCAGAAGCCGAGATTGAGGCGATGGTCAACGATGCAGAGGCTAACGCAGAGGCAGATGCAAAGTTCGAAGCAATGGTGAAAGCACGGAATGCGTGTGAGGGTATGATCAATGCTGCCCGCAGCACCTTAACCGAGGCTGCAGAACATGCCAGTGATGATGAGAAGGCAGCCATTGAAGCCGCGATCGTAGAGGCCGAAGTGGCCATGAAGGGCGACGATATAGAGGCGATTGATGCGGCTGCGGCCAAACTCACCGAAGTCACTAGTCCAGTAGCTCAGAAAATGTATCAGGCTCAAGCCGCCGCGGGTGCTCAGGAAGGTGCCGCCGACGGAGCAAGTCAGGGTGACGATGCCGTCGATGCTGAGTTCGAGGAAGTCAAAGACGATAAGCAGTAAACGTTGTGATGATTTCCCCGCGCTTTCTAGCGCGGTATACACTAGAACGCAGCAGCGCGGGACTCGAGCCCGCGCTGCTATTTTAAAGGGCCTAGTTTCCGCAACTGCGTGTTGCCCCATAACAAGTGCGATGAATTTTGATGTCAAAACGTGATTACTATGAGGTTTTGGGCGTAGCCCAGAATGCCGACGAGAAAGAAATTAAAAAGGCATACCGTCGTATTGCCATGAAATTTCACCCTGATCGTAATTCTGATGATCCTAAAGCCGATGATAAGTTTAAAGAAGCGACCGAAGCCTACGAAGTATTGACCAATGCGGAGAAAAGGGCTGCATACGATCGGTTTGGTCACGCCGGAGTAGATGGTTCAGCCGGTGCGGGGGGCTTTTCGGGGGGCGGTTTCAGCGATATCTTCGGCGACGTTTTTGGCGATATTTTTGGTGGAGGTGGCGGCGGCCGCTCCCGCGCGGGGCCACAGCGTGGCTCTGATCTGCGTTACACCTTAGATATTTCGCTTGAGGATGCCGTGTTTGGTAAGACAGTCGAAATCAAGGTGCCGACTCTACACAGTTGCAACGTCTGTGATGGCTCAGGTGCAAAACCAGGAACCAGTGTGAAAACTTGTTCGACTTGCGGTGGTGCAGGGCAAGTCAGAATGCAGCAAGGTTTCTTTCAGGTTCAGCAAACCTGCCCATCTTGCCGCGGTCAAGGGAAGGTGGTGAGCGATCCATGTACCAGTTGTCGCGGTCAGGGGCGAGTGGAGCGCAGTAAGACACTGTCTGTTAAAGTACCACCGGGCGTCGATACGGGTGACCGAATCCGGCTTTCAGGTGAAGGCGAGGCGGGCCCCAGTGGTGGTCCGAATGGCGATCTTTTTGTTGAGATGTCGGTTCGAAAGCATGCCATTTTCGAGCGGGATGGCAAGGATTTACATTGCGATGCCCCCATTACTTTTAGTGATGCGGCTCTCGGTGGAGAGCTCGAAGTGCCTACTTTAGAGGGGCGTGTAAAATTGAAGATTCCAGAAGGGACGCAGACCGGTAAACTATTCAGACTCCGCGGTAAAGGTGTTAAGCCGGTGCGGGGTGGTTCGGTCGGCGATCTTTTATGTCGTGTGGTGGTAGAGACGCCCGTACAACTGACCAAGCAGCAGAGAGAGTTGCTGCAACAGTTCCAAGAGAGTCTCACTGAGGGGGGCACTAAGCAGTCGCCCAAACAGACGTCTTGGTTTGAGGGCGTCAAAAGCTTTTTTGATGATATGAAATTATGACGATTAAAGTGGGTGTAATAGGCGCTGCTGGACGGATGGGTCGGATGCTCATTGAGGCTATTAGTGCTGAAGACAGTCTGGAACTCGCGGGTGCAACGGAGCGTCCTGGAAGTAGCTTGATCGGCTCAGATGCCGGCGAGCTTGCTGGTGTCGGTGTTTTGAATGTCAAAGTTACAGAGTCGTTAGCTCACTTTGTTGATGGTATTGATGTGCTGATCGATTTTTCATCGCCAGAGGCTACTCTGGATCACTTACGGGTGTGTCAGGAGCAGAGTGTGGCGATGGTGATTGGAACCACGGGCCTGACTCATGCGCAAGACCAGGCTGTCGAGCAGGCGGCTCAGCAGATCCCTATTTGTAAGGCCTCTAATTTTAGTACCGGGGTCAACGTCTGCTTTAAGTTGTTAGATATTGCCGCGCGAACGTTTGGTGATGATGTCGATATCGAGATCATCGAGGCGCACCATCGTCATAAAGTTGATGCGCCCTCTGGGACAGCCCTGAGTATGGGTGGTGTGGTTGCGAATGCTTTGGGGAGAGACCTCGCTGAAGTCGCCGTATTCGGACGAGAGGGGCAAACGGGTCCGCGTTCTCGCGAGACAATTGGATTTGCCACTGTCAGAGCGGGCGACATTATCGGGGATCATACCGTGATTTTTGCTGCCGACGGCGAACGATTCGAAATTACCCATAAAGCATCTAGTCGTATGTCCTTCGCGAAAGGCGCGCTGCGGGCGGCGCGCTGGGTCGCGAAGCAACCAGCAGACCTCTACGATATGCAAGACGTGTTAAATCTTAAAGACGCCTGAGCGATAGGCACCGGAGACTCAGTATGAGCGACTACATAGCAAATATCGACGAAACTAATGCCATGCAGTTGCTGATCGAAGAGTCGAATAATCGGCCGGTCCTGGTCGATTTTTGGGCTGATTGGTGCGCGCCTTGTAAAGCACTTATGCCGATTCTAGAGTCATTGGCGCACGAATATGCAGGGGCATTTTTACTGGCAAAGGTCAACGCTGACGAGCAACAGAATATTGCCCAACAGTTTGGCGTACGGAGCCTGCCAACCGTTATGATTATTCAGAACGGTCAGCCGGTCGACGGATTTGCGGGAGCGCTGCCCGAGGCTCAGGTCCGGGAGTTACTGCAAAAATATTTACCGAGCCCCTGGAAGGCGGCGATTGATCAGGCAGCGGAATTCATGGCGGCAGGGGATGCTAAACAGGCGCTTACGCTACTCAGAAAGGCCTACGATGATTCTCATCATGACATTGATGTTACCTTGCAGCTCGCACACGCTTTGATTCAAAGTAATCGATTCACTGAAGCCGAAACTGTGCTTGAAGGTATTCGCTTCGTTGATCGAGATGCCCGCTATGAACAGTTGGTTGCAGAGTTGGCATTGCAGCAAGAGGCCGCAAAATCCCCGGCTGCTGCTGCGCTCGAGGCCGAACTCGAAACGGCTCCAGATAACTTAGAGCTTCGGGTCAGGCTCGGCGTGCAATATTCTGCTGATGGACATCACGCCGATGCACTCGAGCAGTTAATGACGGTACTCTACCAAGATCGGGATCACGACAACGGTGCCACGAAGAAGCGCTTACTCGACATCATCGCTAGCTTAGGTAAGGGCGATCCAGTCGCTGTCGATTATCAACGCAAGCTCTTCGGCTTACTGTACTGACGTATCGGTGCATGCGCCCGGAGACTATCTGGCAGCATCGCGCTCTGTGCAGCTTACCCTAGTGACGCTTATTGTGCTTTTCAGGAGTTTTCTGATCGACTGATTCGCTGTCGTCCTGCGCTCACAAAAATACCGCATGATTAGCCGATTCTGACCTAGTGAGTGAGTTGTCAGTGTCAACTTGCTGTGATACTTTGCTACTCGTGCAAAAATCATACTGTAAGTTCAAAATGGGTCAGACGATGTTATTACGGCACCTTCTTTTCGCCAGCGTCTTGCTTCTGTCGGCCTGCTCGGAAGATAGAGTCTCTGAGCAGCGACAGGCTGCGCCAGTCACAGGGCTCGCCGCTCTAGAGCAACACAGCGCTATCTTCACGCCTCGGGTCGAGAATCCCGCTGCTGGGGTTTACGTTGCGATCGGTTACGCTTTGGCTAACAGCATTCTGATAGAAGGTGAGGGTGGCGCCATTGTGGTGGATACCACAGAGTCGAGAGGTGCAGCTGAAGCGGTATTGCGTGCCTTCCGTGAAGTGTCGGATGCGCCTATTAGAGCGATTATTTACACCCATAATCATGCCGACCATATCATGGGTGCCTCCGTCTTTACCGATGGGAAGCCGATTCCGATTTACGCTCACGCCGCACTTCCCGAGAAAGTCTCCAAAGTGGTGAATGTTTTGCAGTCCACTGTGGAAACCAATGCAATGCGGATGTTTGGCGAGCAGCTCGCAGCGGGTGGAGAGCGCGTCATTAATGATGGCATAGGCCCCGAGCTCAGACAGATCGGTGCGAGTGACGGCCTTGGTGCGGTCGGTTATGTGCCACCGACACACCTTGTGTCCGATGAGCTCTCAGTGACTATTGCGGGGGTGAATCTTGTTTTGTTGCACGCTCCCGGAGAGACCGATGATCAGTTGGTCGTATGGCTTCCCGATCAGCGGGTATTGCTGGCAGCCGATAATATTTATAAGGCGTTTCCAAATTTATATACCATTCGCGGCACGTCTTACCGAGACGTTCGGCAGTGGTCAGACACACTCCGAAAGATGGCTTCACTGAGGGCAGAGGTCCTGGTACCTAGCCACACGATCCCGCTGTATGGAGAGGCTGAGATTACCGCCTTGCTATCCGATTACGCCGATGCAATCCAGTTTGTTCATGATCAAACAGTCCGCTTAATTAACTTGGGTGTGAAACCCACAGATATCGCTCGCGAGCTTACTCTTCCTGACGAGCTTGCACAGCACGAGTGGTTGCAACCTTTTTATGGCACAGTTGCGTGGTCTGCTCGCTCAGTGTATTCAGGTTATTTAGGCTGGTTTGATGGCGATAGTGTCGATTTATTTCCCACCTCAGAATCCGAAAAATCGGCTCGACTCGTGCGTTTGATGGGTGGCTCAGAGTCAGCATTAGGCGAAGGTGAAGCGGTGCTGCAGAGTGATCCGCAGTGGGCCCTAGAGTTGAGCGAGCTGGTGTTAAATAGCGACCGCGATAACTTGCGCGCTCAGTCACTCAAAGGCTCAGCGCTAAGGCTGCTGGCTCAGAACGCGATGAATCCAAACGCACGGAACTGGTACTTGTCAGAGGCTCTAGAGCTAGAGGGTAAGGTGCAGTTCAAACCCAGAGCTATCGACGCAGAGCGTCTCGCTTACGCCCAAGACCTGCCAGTCGAGGGTTTGCTCGACCGCCTGCAGGTATCGCTTGATCCCGACAAAAGCCGCGGTATTGAGCAACAGCTTCAATTTGTGTTTCCAGATCAAAATAAGCGCTTTTTGCTGACGGTAAGGCATCAAGTTCTTATTATTGAGCCTATCGACAGCTCGATAGTAGATGTCACCGAAATCACCGTCAACGCGAGTGATTGGCTGGCATTGGTGGCACAACACGATTCATTTCCCGCGGCGATGGCTTCGGGGCGACTCAAGGTGTCGAGCGGCATAAGTGATCTGCCAGCCGTTCTGAGCTTCTTGGGACTTTTTAGTCAATAACACCAGTAAAACAGAGAGGGAAGACACGTGGATACACGATTTTCAGAGCAAGACCTCGCCTTTAGAGAAGAAGTGCGAGCGTTTTTTAGCACCGAGTACACGCAAGAGTTGCAGGATCGTATGAAGGTGAAAGCGACCTTCAAAGCTGCGGTTGTTGAGTGGCAGAAAAAGCTACATGCGAAAGGTTGGATCGCGCCCGGTTGGCCAGTTGAATACGGCGGTCCTGGCTGGTCTCCAACTCAGCGCTATATTTTTGATTCAGAGCGGGCTTCTGCTGGTGTTCGGGATACCGTCCCGTTCGGCTTGACCATGGTCGGTCCGGTCATCTACACCTTTGGTACCGAGGAACAGAAACAGCGCTTCTTGCCGAGAGTTCTCGCCAGTGATGATTGGTGGTGTCAGGGTTACTCAGAGCCAGGTTCAGGTTCAGATTTGGCCGCGCTCAAAACCAAAGCTGAGCGAGATGGCGATGATTACATTGTCAATGGTGCCAAAATTTGGACCACTTACGCTCAGTATGCCGACTGGATTTTCTGTTTGGTCCGGACCAGTAACGAGGGCAAGAAACAAGAAGGCATTAGTTTCTTGTTGATCGATATGACGACCCCTGGCGTGAAGGTCAATCCGATTGTCTCTATTGATAACCACCACAGTTTGAATGAAGTCGAGTTCAATAATGTCCGAGTCCCGGTCGCGAACCTGATCGGTGAAGAGAATAGAGGGTGGCATATCGCTAAATCACTGCTCGCGCACGAACGTACAGGTATCGCTGGTGTCGCTGACTGTAAGCGTGCTGTCTCTGAAATCAAACGTTTAGCAAGTGCTGAAGTGAATGGTGGTAGACGTCTGATCGATGATCCCGGTTTTCAGGATCGCTTGGCCAATATCGATATTGAACTTATGGCGCTCGAATACACCGAGCTTCGGGTTCTGGCGAGTTTATCGAATGGCGGCGCGCCCGGTCCTGAGTCCTCGATGCTTAAGATTAAGGGCACCGAGATGCAGCAGGCGACACAGACGCTGTTGATGGATCTTGCCGCGCACTACCAAGGCGTTTTGCCGACGGATCTAGATCCAGAGGTGTTGGGACACTCGTTTGGATCTCAAGCCCGCCAAGCCTTCATGTATGGGCGAGCCGCAACGATTTACGGTGGCTCAAACGAAGTGCAGAAAAATATCATAGCTAAAGCCGTTTTGGGCTTGTAAGCAGAGAGGGATTACCAGATGAATTTTGATTTTAGTGAAGAGCAAGTGATGCTGCGAGACAGCGTAGCGCGATATGTACAAGATGATTACGATTGGGACACACGGCGCGCGATTGCAGCGACTGATCAGGCAATGAAAGCTGAGAACTGGCAGACCTTCGCTGAGCTTGGTTGGCTTTCAGTACCTTTCGATGAAGCTCATGGCGGTTTTGGTGGCGGTCCAGTTGACGTCATGGTCATGATGGAAGAGTTTGGCAAAGGGCTGGTGTTAGAGCCTTATTTTGCAACGGTTATCCTATTTGGCGGTTTGATTCAGAAAGGTAGCAACCAGACTCTGAAAGATAACCTTATACCGAGCATTATCGATGGCTCTTGCCAAGGTGCTTACGCCTATGTGGAACGTCAAAGCCGTTTCGTTATGAGTGATGTTACGACTACGAGTGTCGCGCAGGGTTCTGACCGAATCATCAATGGAGAGAAAGTAGTCGTCTTTAACGCCACCAACGCCAACTACTTTGTGGTATCCGCGCGTTCATCGGGAGAGCAATGGTCGGAAGAGGGCTTATCGCTGTTCTTGGTCCCTGCCGATGCAGAAGGTATCGAACTCGTGTCTTACCGTCTAATGGATGGCCAAGTGGTTGCAAATGTTCGGTTCAATGATGTGTCTGTACCCGCAACTAATGCAGTGTGCGAGGAAGGAAAGGCGTGGCCACTGATGCAGGCCATCGCAGAAGATGCCATTCTGGCACTCGGTGCCGAGGCTGTCGGTGTCATGGGGCAGCTCAACGCAAAAACGGTTGAATACACGAAAACTCGCGAGCAGTTTGGCGTCAAGATTTCAGTCTTCCAAGCACTGCAACATCGTATGGTCGATACCTTTATGTCGTATGAGCAAACGAAATCATTGCTCTACCGAGCGGTGTGTGACGTTGAAGCCGACAAGCCTGATCGTCGCGAGTCATTGCTCGCCCTGAAAATCATGATTGATAAAGCAGGCAAGCATATTTACAGTGAGGCAATTCAGCTACATGGTGGCATGGGCATCACTGATGAACTCGACATTGGTCATTATGCAAAGCGTCTGATGATGATTGGTACGACCTTTGGAGACTCCATGCATCACATGGGCGAGTTCAGAGAACTGCGATACGCCAGCTAAAAAGGACTACTAGGAGACGTCATGAATATTAAAGACCGCGTCGTTGTTGTCACTGGAGGTGGCAGCGGGATTGGGAAAGGGCTTTGTGAGCGCTTTTACCATGAAGGTGCCCGGGGTATCGTGGTTGCAGATCTGAACTTTGATGCCGCTAGTGCCGTTGCTACCGCTATCGGTGGTTTAGCGGTCGCGGTTGATGTTCGTGACGAAGCTCAAATTATCGCTCTGGTTGAGCAAGCCGAAGCTGAATTCGGGCAGATTGACCTGTTTTGCTCTAATGCCGGTATCGTCAAGGGTGACGGAGAGCCTTGGTGGGCGACTTCGGCGCCGAATGAAGTGTGGCAGGCGATGTGGGAGATTCATGTGATGTCCCATATTTATGCCGCTCGAGCTTGTTTACCAAGCATGATTCGACGCGGCGAGGGCTACTTTTTGAACACAGCGTCAGCGGCTGGTTTGTTGAGTCAGATAGGAGATGCGGCCTACTCAACGACCAAGCACGCTGCGGTGGCGTTTGCAGAGTCGCTAGCGATTACCCATGGTGATGATGGCATTAAAGTCAGCGTTCTTTGTCCACAGGCGGTGGATACGCCAATGATTCAGAATGTCGAGTCAGGCGGTGTGGCCGGTGTCGATGGTGTGGTGACTCCCGCCGAAGTGGCTGAAGCCGTTGTCCAAGGCTTAGACAGTGAGCAGTTTCTCATTCTGCCTCATCCTCAGGTCGAGCAATATCGCGGTCTTAAAAGTGCGAATTACGATCGTTGGATTGGTGGCATGCGCAAGCTCAGACGCGCATATCCTACGCCAACACTCTAATGCAGAGCGCGATCGATCCGGTTACAGAGGTTCAAGAGCGCTTTGCCCGCGCTATTTTCAATGGCTTCGAGTCGTACTTCGCGGAATTTCAGAACATCACCTTGGCGGCACGATCTCGATTTGAGCGCGCCGACTGGCTGGGAATGCATCAAGCGTCGACTGAGCGCATTGATTTGTATAAGAAAAAAACCGGAGAAATCACTCGCTATGTCGAGTTGATCGCTGGTATTCATCAGACAGACTATCCGTTTTGGCGAGCAGTGAAAGGTTTTTATGCGTCGCTTATAGAAGGTCACAGTAACTTCGAAATTGCGGAAACGTTCTATAACTCTGTGTATTGCTCGGTATTTGAGCATCGACTTATTCGCGACGAACACGCCTTTGTGTTTTCGACGCAAGGGGATATGCCGAAGTCCGATATGACCCGTGTATACAGGACCTATCCTTGGACCGGTTCTGCTAGCACAACCTTCGAGCCGCTCTTAAAAGACTATGAGTTCGCTATTCCTTACGAGGACTTGGCGCGCGATTTGCGATCGATTGAAGATCACGCGATGCAGTTCTTAGGGCCACGGTTTGCTCTGCAACCCGGTGAAACCGAGGTGCAGGTTCTTGAGCATCATTTCTTTCGAAACAAGTGTGCCTACATTGTCGGACGGTTTGTATCCGGTGACGACAGTATGCCCTTTGTCATCCCCTTGCTGCACAGCGAAGACCATAAAATATACGTGGATGCTATTTTGTTTGGGTCGGATCGCGTGAGCGTGATTTTTAGCTTCACTCGGACCTACTTCATGGTGGATGCGAGTGTGCCATCAAAGTATGTTCGTTTTTTGCAGCACCTCATGCCCGCTAAGCCTATTTCAGAAATATACAGTTCGATGGGCTATAACAAGCATGGAAAAACTTATTACTATCGTTGCGCTACCCGACATATGCAGACGACAACGGACCAGTTTGTCATCGCCCCGGGTATCAAAGGTATGGTTATGTGTGTATTTACCCTGCCGTCATATGATTTCGTGTTCAAGATTATCAAGGATCGATTTACGCCTCCTAAAGACATGACGCGAGAGCAGGTAAAGGCGAAGTACCGCTTCGTTAAGCGCTCAGATCGTGCCGGACGCATGGCAGATACACAGGAGTTTAACCAACTCGTACTCGATCGCAGTAGATTCTCAGAGGAGCTCATCAAGGAGCTCTACGAGGTGGCCCCTTCAATTGTTCATGAAAAGGGACCGGCTTTGATTATCGAGCATGTGTATGTTGAGCGCCGGATGACGCCACTGAACTTGTACCTGAAAGACGCCAACGATGAGCAAGTTTGGGCTGTCATGGATGAGTACGGTAACGCCATTAAACAGTTGGCGGCTGCTAATATTTTTCCGGGCGATATGCTGCTCAAGAACTTTGGGGTGACTCGTCACGGTCGCGTTGTCTTCTATGACTACGATGAGATAGTCCCTTTGCTCGATTGCAATTTCCGCACCATACCAGCGCCCCGGAATGAGGCGGAGGAACTGTCGAGTAAGCCTTGGTACACGGTGGGCCCGAACGATATTTTTCCAGAAGAGTTTCGCTTGTTTTTTTCAGGTAATCAGCGCGCTCGAAAGATTTTTGATCAGATTCACAGCGACTTGTACGAAGCTCAGTTTTGGCAGAATTTACAAGATAGGATTAGCTCGGGTTACGTCGAAGATTTCTTTCCATATCGGCGGAAATACCGGTTTGACCCACTCAAAAAGACAGGCTAAGGAGCGTTATGGCATCCATTTTAATGGTGCGCCACGGGCAGGCGTCGTTCGGGGCTGAAGACTACGATCAGTTGTCGCCATTGGGTCAAAGGCAAGCGGACTTGATGGGGGAGTACTTCAATAAATCCGGACTTCAGTTTGATGCGGTCTACTCAGGGCAACTCAAGCGACAAAAAGAGACTGCAGAGCGTGTTATTGCGCATCAAGCGCGTTCTCTAGAGCATCATATTGACCCTCGTTTTGATGAAGTCCGCAACGATGAACAAGTGAAAATTTTGTTGCCCGCATTGATGCAGAGCGATCCGCGTCTGGCTGCAATTATGGAGCGCGCTCAGGGTGATAGCAAAGCCTACCAGAAAATTATCGAAGCCGTTTTTACGGACTGGGTGACGCGATCTGATCCTTATCCTGGTATACAGAGCTGGCAGGAGTATTCGAGTGGGGTTAAATCGGCGTTAGATGAGTTGATGGCAACTCAGGGGTCGGGTAAGACCATCGGTGTGTTCACCTCGGGTGGCACGATAGCCACAGCAACATCAATCGTTTTGGGCGTTGCAGCTGATCAAGTCTATCGGTTTTACGAGCCTGTAATTAATTGCTCGGTGACGCAGTTCTTTTACTCGGGCAATAAAATTTCATTGAGTCATTTTAATGATCACTCCGTGCTCCGTATGCTCAGTGCTGAGCTGAACGAAGACTTGGTGAGCTATCGATGATTGAACTTTTTCTGGTTAGGCACGGTGAGGCAGCACAGGCCTGGGGTCAGCATGAAGATCCCGAGCTGAGTTCACTGGGTTGCTCGCAAGCGAGGCAAGCAGCAGTCGCTGTTGATGCGGCAGCCCCAAAAGAGCTGGTATTGGTGTCGAGCCCCAAGGTGAGAGCTCAGCAGACGGCGGAGCCCCTGGCAGAGTTGAGAAGCGCCCCGGTCGTTGTTCAACCTGCTTTTCGAGAAGTGCCTAGCATGACTGATTTGGCGACACGACAAGCATGGTTGCAAAATCTGATGCGAAGCCATTGGAGTGAAATTAATGACGCCGCTGTTCTTGAATGGCGCGCGCAAATCTTGAGTAACGTCGCCGCGATTGGGCATCATACGGCCGTCTTTACCCATTTCATGGTCCTCAACGTGATTGTTGGGCATATTCGAGGGTGTGACAAAGTGCTCCAGTTTTGGCCTGATAATGCCTCAGTGACACGTTGCCGAGTGATTGATTCAGAGCTGGTGCTGGTGAGTCTGGGCGCCCAAATGGACACCCAAATCAATTAGTCAGATTTTTTGGGACGCACGCGAAGTAAACTTTCCTGAACCGATGACGCGATCAGGGTCCCGTCTTTTGAGTAAAAACTACCTCGACTGAATCCTCGATTGCCGAATGCGCTCGGGCTATCCATGTCTGCTAAGATGTAGTCATCGGCGCGAAAGGGTCGATGAAACCATAACCCATGATCCAGACTTGCCGCTTGAACGCTATCAGAGGCAGGTGAAATTGGATGAGGGTACATGGCCGTTCCTAGCAGGCCATAGTCTGATATGTAGGCGAGTAGAACCTGATGCAATCGAAGATCATCGGGGAGCGTTTGCTTTACCCTAAACCAGAACTGCTGATGCGGTTCCATGGGCTCTGGATTTAAATAATCTCTACGATGTACATTGCGACGCTCGACTGGGAAGTAGCTTGGCGGT
>OBNU01000056.1_pt1 | contig 17689 bp, 12 predicted proteins | sample 1494211 | NCBI WGS metagenome assembly OBNU01 (sample SAMEA3275559, study PRJEB22092) | marine metagenome | biome: ENVO:01000252 "freshwater lake biome"; feature: ENVO:00002042 "surface water"; material: ENVO:00000021 "freshwater lake" | collected 2014-06-21T10:00:00+00 | depth 2 m | reverse complement strand
GGTGAAGTCGTAACAAGGTAGCCCTAGGGGAACCTGGGGCTGGATCACCTCCTTATACGATTTAGAACTTATTTGTTCGTAGTGTCCACACAGATGATTGTTAGTTAGTTTTGCCCATTGGGTTTAACTAATTAATATGCTCTTTAAAAATTTGGAAAAGCTGATAATAAAATTCGTATGAATAACAGTGTTATTTGTACAGAGTTTTCAAAAGTAAAAAAAGAATGATAGCAGTATCATTCAGTGCCATTTAATCTTCGGATTAATTGGTATCTACTTTAGTATTCAATATTAACTTCTGGCGAAGTTAAACTGTCACGAAACAAAGACCCGTTTGGGTTGTATGGTTAAGTGACTAAGCGTACACGGTGGATGCCTTGGCAGTTGGAGGCGATGAAGGACGTATTAACTTGCGATAAGCCTAGTCAAGCTAGTAAAAAGCACTTGAGACTAGGATTTCCGAATGGGGAAACCCACCTGCTTGCAGGTATCGTTAACTGAATACATAGGTTAACGAGGCGAACGCGGAGAACTGAAACATCTAAGTACCCGTAGGAAAAGAAATCAACCGAGATTCCGGAAGTAGCGGCGAGCGAAACCGGAACAGCCCTTAAGCTTATTATGTGTTAATGGAAGGCTCTGGAAAGTGCCACGATACAGGGTGATAGTCCCGTACATGAAAATGCATTTTAAGTGAAATCGAGTAGGTCGGAGCACGTGAAACTTTGACTGAATATAGGTGGACCATCATCTAAGGCTAAATACTCCCAACTGACCGATAGTGAACCAGTACCGTGAGGGAAAGGCGAAAAGAACCCCTGTGAGGGGAGTGAAATAGATCCTGAAACCGTATGCGTACAAGCAGTGGGAGCAGACTTGTTCTGTGACTGCGTACCTTTTGTATAATGGGTCAGCGACTTACTGTCAGTAGCGAGCTTAACCGAGTAGGGGAGGCGTAGGGAAACCGAGTCTTAATAGGGCGACGAGTTGCTGGCAGTAGACCCGAAACCGGGCGATCTATCCATGGCCAGGTTGAAGGTGCCGTAACAGGCACTGGAGGACCGAACCCACGTATGTTGAAAAATGCGGGGATGAGCTGTGGATCGGAGTGAAAGGCTAATCAAGCCCGGAGATAGCTGGTTCTCCTCGAAAACTATTTAGGTAGTGCGTCGTGTCTTACCCTGGGGGGTAGAGCACTGTTTGGGCTAGGGGGTCATCCCGACTTACCAACCCCATGCAAACTCCGAATACCAGTGAGTACTATCCGGGAGACACACGGCGGGTGCTAACGTCCGTCGTGAAGAGGGAAACAACCCAGACCGCCAGCTAAGGTCCCAAAGTCATAGTTAAGTGGGAAACGATGTGGAAAGGCCCAGACAGCCAGGAGGTTGGCTTAGAAGCAGCCATCCTTTAAAGAAAGCGTAATAGCTCACTGGTCGAGTCGGTCTGCGCGGAAGATGTAACGGGGCTAAACTATGCACCGAAGCTGCGGATTCAAAATTTATTTTGAGTGGTAGGGGAGCGTTCTGTAAGCGGTTGAAGGTGTACCGGGAGGTATGCTGGACGTATCAGAAGTGCGAATGCTGACATGAGTAACGATAATGCGGGTGAAAAACCCGCACGCCGGAAGACCAAGGGTTCCTATCCCATGTTAATCAGGGTAGGGTAAGTCGACCCCTAAGGCGAGGCCGAAAGGCGTAGTCGATGGGAAACGGGTTAATATTCCCGTACTTGGTATAATTGCGATGGGGGGACGGAGCAGGCTAAGCAAGCATGGCGTTGGTAGTCCATGTGAAAGTGAGTAGGTTGGTGACTTAGGAAAATCCGGGTTGCTAAGACTGAGACACGAGACGAGTCACTAAGGTGATGAAGTTGCTGATGCCATACTTCCAGGAAAAGCCTCTAAGCTTCAGATTATACCGAATCGTACCCCAAACCGACACAGGTGGTCAGGTAGAGAATACTAAGGCGCTTGAGAGAACTCGGGTGAAGGAACTAGGCAAAATCGTACCGTAACTTCGGGAGAAGGTACGCTCCTATCTGTGATGAGACTTGCTCTCTAAGCGGACGGGAGCCGCAGTGACCAGGTGGCTGGGACTGTTTATTAAAAACACAGCACTGTGCAAAATCGCAAGATGACGTATACGGTGTGACACCTGCCCGGTGCCGGAAGGTTAATTGATGGGGTTAGTTTTCGGACGAAGCTCTTGATCGAAGCCCCGGTAAACGGCGGCCGTAACTATAACGGTCCTAAGGTAGCGAAATTCCTTGTCGGGTAAGTTCCGACCTGCACGAATGGTGTAACCATGGCCACGCTGTCTCCACCCGAGACTCAGTGAAATTGAAATCGCAGTGAAGATGCTGTGTACCCGCGGCTAGACGGAAAGACCCCGTGAACCTTTACTACAGCTTGGCACTGAACATTGAACCTACATGTGTAGGATAGGTGGGAGACTTTGAAGCTTGGACGCTAGTCTGAGTGGAGTCGTCCTTGAAATACCACCCTTGTAGTTTTGATGTTCTAACTCTGGCCCCTAATCGGGGTTGAGGACAGTGCCTGGTGGGTAGTTTGACTGGGGCGGTCTCCTCCCAAAGAGTAACGGAGGAGCACGAAGGTTGGCTAAGTACGGTCGGACATCGTACGGTTAGTGTAATGGTAGAAGCCAGCTTAACTGCGAGACAGACACGTCGAGCAGGTACGAAAGTAGGTCATAGTGATCCGGTGGTTCTGAATGGAAGGGCCATCGCTCAACGGATAAAAGGTACTCCGGGGATAACAGGCTGATACCGCCCAAGAGTTCACATCGACGGCGGTGTTTGGCACCTCGATGTCGGCTCATCACATCCTGGGGCTGAAGCCGGTCCCAAGGGTATGGCTGTTCGCCATTTAAAGTGGTACGCGAGCTGGGTTTAGAACGTCGTGAGACAGTTCGGTCCCTATCTGCCGTGGGCGTTGGAGAATTGAGGGAAGCTGCTCCTAGTACGAGAGGACCGGAGTGGACGAACCTCTGGTGTTCGGGTTGTCACGCCAGTGGCATTGCCCGGTAGCTATGTTCGGACAGGATAACCGCTGAAAGCATCTAAGCGGGAAGCCCCTCCCAAGATAAGTTCTCCCTGACCCCTTGAGGGTCCTAAAGGGCCGTAGAAGACTACTACGTTGATAGGCTGGGTGTGGAAGCGCTGTAAAGTGTTGAGCTAACCAGTACTAATTGCCCGTGAGGCTTGACCATATAATCTAAGTTATTAAAAGACTGACGATGTTTGTGGCGAGTCACAGAAAAGACGAATTAATCAAGACTCAGTGGACTATCGAATTCGGTGTTGCAAGACACCAACCAGTTTGCCTGGCGACCATAGAGCATTGGTACCACCTGACCCCATTCCGAACTCAGTAGTGAAACGATGCATCGCCGATGGTAGTGTGGGGTTTCCCCATGTGAGAGTAGGTCATCGCCAGGCTTCTAACTAAAACACCCTCAGCCGCATGGCTGGGGGTTTTTTGGTTATGGCGTGTAGAAAAGCTCACATGGGGTCCCCCATGAGAGAGTAGGGTGAGCGGGGGATTCGAGCCGTATACGCCGAGCACGTGAACGAACGGACGATAGACTAGTGGGCCTAGGCGATATGACGCGAGGGCAGGTTAAACTGCGCACAACTCTCCGCTAATGGGTTAGAATCGGTGATTACTCTTGTTTGGAGCTCGCTGTGCAGTCCTTTATTGAAGCGCTAATCCCTTCGTCGGCTCTTGCAGAGACTGGTCTGGTAGTCGTTAATCCGGCCACCTTGGCAGTACTCGCTCATGTTTATGATTATTCAACTGAAGAAGTTGAAGACATTATCGCTAAGGCCGATCGTGCCCGCTCTCAATGGTCCGATCTCACCGCAAAGGAGCGTTGCCGAGTTCTGATGGTCTGGCGAGACTTGGTGATGGATCATCAAGAGCAACTGGCGCAGTTAATGACTGCCGAGTGCGGTAAGCCAGTTGCAGAGTCGATGGGCGAAGTGCTTTATGGTGCGTCATTTATCGAGTGGTTTGCTGAAGAAGGTAAGCGCGTTTACGGTGATATTATACCTTCGCATTCTCAGGGCAAGCAGGCACTCGTCTTGAAGCAGCCTATTGGAACAACGGCAGCGATTACACCCTGGAATTTCCCCTTGGCAATGATTACTCGAAAGGCAGCTCCAGCGCTCGCAGCAGGTTGCTCAATGGTGGTTAAGCCGGCCGAGGCGACACCTTTAACAGCGCTAGCATTAGAATATTTGGCCCATCAAGCAGGGATTCCTCGGGATATTTTCCGGGTGGTGACGACGACACGCCCAGCCGAGATTGGGAGTGCACTATGCGCGTCCCCTATCGTGCGGAAGCTCTCTTTTACAGGGTCTACTGCGGTGGGGCGTACGCTCATGCGACAGTCTTCCGACACTGTTAAAAAACTGAGTCTGGAGTTGGGTGGTAATGCGCCTTTTATCGTGTTCGACGATGCTGACATCGATGCCGCCGTCGAGGGCGCTATCGTCTCGAAATATCGCAATGCCGGGCAGACCTGTGTCTGCGTGAATCGCTTCCTTATTCAAGAGAGCATCGCATCTGATTTTCTAGCGAAACTAACAGCTCGTGTCAGCGCTATGGTAGTCGGCAAGGGTACGGACGAGGGCGTTGCTATTGGCCCGCTTATCAATGCGGCGGCGCTCGATAAAGTCGAGAGGTTGGTGGGTGACGCTGTCAGTAATGGTGCAAAGCTCTGCACCGGAGGCCATCGAGTGACTGCGAGTGATGGGTATTTTTATGCTCCAACTGTCATCACAGGAGTAACCCGAGACATGGCTTTGTTTAGGGAAGAGATTTTTGGTCCCGTAGCAGCAATCATCACCTTTAAAGATGAGGCGGAGGCGATTGCGCTAGCCAATGATACTGAATACGGCTTGGCGGCCTATTTTTATACTCAAAACTTAGGTCGAAGCTGGCGTGTCATGCAACAGCTAGAGTACGGAATGGTTGGTGTGAACGAAGGTCTCATCTCTACGGAGGTGGCACCTTTTGGTGGCATCAAGCAATCCGGGTTGGGGCGAGAAGGCTCAAAGTACGGCATCGACGAGTATATCGAAATGAAATACTGCTTAGTGGGTGGCTTAGTCGGGTCCGCACACTAACTACTGCGCTTATGGCTTGGACTCTGATCCTTTGCCGAAGTGGCGCGTTGAAGCAAAGCAGCCACCTCCGCATCACGAGACGGTGGCTGCAAGTTGAGCTTTAGCCGAGTCGGTCTAGATTATCTGAAGCAGCGATACCCTCGGCTGCTTCTATCTCGAGCGTTGGGTAAGGCGCGATATCCGATGCAAATAGCCCCACAAAATCAGGATGCGCTAACACCTCGAAGTAGTCTGCGGTATACGTTTGGGCTTCGCGGTCAGCCAGTGCTGTTTTGAGTGCTGCTGCGGGCTCACTCCGGCTTTGCACCATACCAATTCGCTTGGCGAGAGAACGTTGTTGCTGGCTACTCGCAATCATGTGTATCGGTTGCGGGTCTTGCTGCACAGCAAAACGGAAAAATTGACTCATCAAGAACTCAAAGATCCGGTCACTACCACCGTAAATTGAAGTCACAAATAGCCCCCTTTGAAGATCAGGGTTCGGGCTCGCAAGTGCTAATAAATGACCGAAGATTTCTTGTGTGTTGGGGTCGACAATCAGGATGCCCAGTTCCTGCGCGCTTTCCTGCCCCTTGTTGAGGCTGGTCTTTAGTGGCGTGAAAAAGGGGTCAATACAGCGTCGAGCGCCAGACGTTAAGCGGCTCAGATCGTGGCTGACAGATAACGCACGGTGAGCTTCACCCACAAGATAAGGGTGGTGGGGGAAGGCATTCAGCTTGTTAATCGGGCAATGGTGCGCTCCTCTGGGGCGATCATTGATCATTTGCCTGAGTGTCGTACGGGTATGTTGGGGGTACAGAATCTTTGAGAACGCTATGAGGCGTCGCGTTGAAGGATAGACGCGTCCCGCTTCCCATCGGCTAATGGTGACTGTATCGACACCTTTGAATAATTCACTGCGCTCAGTAAGGTAGGCGGCCAGTTCTGACTGTGTCATCCCGAGTGCAATTCGCTCGTGACGAATCAGGTCGCCGGTCCGAAGAGACGCAATCATGTGGGCTGTAGTTGCGGGCATATTTTTGATCCAAAATGATTAAAATGAGTATAGGGCCGCTCAGATGTTTAGCAATTACCCTAAAGGGCAGATTTTGCTTTTTATCTAGTGCGGGTGGTCAATTTTGTTAAACCGATAGTTGTGCCCAAACGGGCAATTATTTAAACCTTCTCACTTCAACGCTTTCAATGACTTGTTCTGCTCACGTAATGATGCGAATAAACTAACACTGAACGTATTGATTCCTTCCGGTGCTTGAAGATATGGCTATTATTGCGGTGATTGTGCTCGGTCTGTTGGGGCTATCACTAGTGCTCATATTCGGGCGTCGTGATGGCGATGGACTTTCGCTTTGGGGGCTCGGCTGTATTTTCTCTGCGCTATCTATCTGGTTTTTTTTGATCGCTGATATTCCAACCGGTTCCTCTCTGGCGCTCGGTGGCGCACTGGTCGCTTTAATGGTCTACTCTTGGTACCTATCCTTGTGGCGCGTCGCTCTGCAGCGGCAAGTCTACGGTTTCGGCATCTTAATTTTTTTGTTGATCTTCTCTCTAGTTCAATTGCTGGAGTCAACGAAGCACTGTTTCGCGACTCGAGTATGGCTCTATGCTGCGGGTGGTCAGGCGGTTACGATTCTCGCGGTTCTTGTCTTCATGCGCTGGCGGCGCGAGCGCCAGATCAATGATCTTTGGATGAGTCTATTCTTATTGGTTATCGCATTCTTGGTGATAAGCGCGCTCGTTATCCACAATGTACCTCGTATTTCCTCTTGGTCTCCTGTGTCTACGATGGATCACTTCCCGAATTTAGTGTTATCTGTAGTCGCCCTGCTAGGTGCCGTTTTTGCCACTGCATGCCGTCTAGGTATGGCGTTTGAAATCGAGGTATCTCATCACCACTCATTGGCGCAGCGATCATTGCAGCAGTCGTTAAGTTACATGGATCAGGCCGAGTGCTTATCGATGATCTCTGCTACCTTGGCGCATGAGCTGAATCAGCCGATAACCGCTCTGATGACCAATATTCAGCTCGCGCAACGATATCTTAGAGACCTCCCTGAGTCCGCTGATTTGCTCGAGATGATCGGTGCCGATTTAGACCGTGATCTAGTGAGGATAATAGATTTGCTGAATGCTTATGTCGGTGGAGACATTCGGATCGAACCCGACCAGCAGCGGACTGACATGGATGCTGCAATTGCGCAGGTGGTCGAATGGTTGAGACCTCAGTTAAACAGTCGCCAGATCAGTGTTCGGATGGTTGGCAAAGCTGGCGCGAATCGCGTGTGCATAGCACAAGTCCACTGTACTCAAATTCTTCTGAATTTGTTTCAAAACTCTATCGAGGCGCTCACTCGTGTAGCCATTGGTGAGGGTGAAATTGTTGTTTCTCAGAGCTATGTTGATGATTATTTGACGCTCAATATAAGTGACAACGGACGAGGTATCCTACCCAAAGTATTACTGGACATAAAGGCGGATTTGAGTGCCGAGAAATTACCCGGTATGGGTTTAGGCCTTTTCATTACTCGTTGGATTATCGAGCGCTATGACGGGCGCTTCTCGTATTGGTCGGAAGTTAACAAAGGATTTTGCGTGCAAATAACTTTGCCGGTTGAGGTGTGAGTATCGTGCTTGCTTCCCTGGACCCCTTTGCTCATCTGGCTCTGGTTTTGAGTTTATTTATGTTCTCACTGATAGTCGCGGTGCGACTCTTTGTTACTCGCTACTTGATACCAGTGTGCTCTGCTTTGATCGTTTGGATGATAGGATTGTCCGTTACCGTGTCTGTTCTATTTTTCTGTCTGAACACTCCCTCGCTACTCTACGCGCTCGCCATTACGGCAACTTTTGGATTCGCTCGTCATATGGGTTCCTATTGGCAGGAAACTGGCTCTGCACTGACCAGAGGGCCTTTTGCATTTGAGTTGGTTGTTGTCTTCATCATCGCGATAGGGGTAAGCGAAATGGTTGGTACACTTCGGAGTAGCTTTGTTTGGTGGGGGATTGCCGCGGTTGGATTTCTGTTGTTTTTTCTCGTAGTGAGCTGCCGGCCTAGAAGGGACCTATTCTCGAGGGGTATGAGCAGGGTGGTTATCCCGGGATTGCTGTCCTTTCTTACGATGCTGAGTTTGGTTATTTATCGCGAGCTGGGAGGATCTTTCTCGGCACGCACGCAAATTGTGCCTAAGTGGATATTGTGGGTGGGTATAGGCTCGGCTCCATTGGGACTCATGCTATTGCTTCGTTACTTTCTAGATCTGACTATCTCGGCACAAAAAGCGGAGAGCCTTGCTGTAAAAAACCAACTTCGCAGAGTATCGTGGTCTCGGCAAGTCGCCATGCTAGATCGACAGCGGACCTTGGGTTTACTGTCGAATTCATTACAGTATGAATTGCGTCAACCGCTCTCGTCGATGCTGACAGATGTGAAGACGTTTAATCGACAACTCCAATTCACCCAATCAGAAAATTTTTTACTAGCACAGAATCTTGATCATCTCTACCACCAATCGATTCGATTTTACAAGCAAATCGCCAACATTAGGCGAGTTATAGGGTCTGTCGAGGACACGACGCTCCGAGTTGATGCACGGGCTGCTATTAGCGAAGTGCTCAGTTTAATGGCTTTAGAAATTCAAGATCAGAGTATAGAGTTGCGTGTTAACCTTGCGGTGACTGCCGAGCTCGTGCTACCAAAGGCCGATTTGCATCACTTAATTTTACATGGGGTTATGAATGCTTTGGAATCACTCACCCTAGCCGATGGCATACCCTTACTAAAAGTGATCGAGATTAGTACCGCTTGGAATGGGCCGATATTTGAGATAGCCATTGCTGATACAGGTGGCGGTATGTCAGAAGAGCAGATTTATCAAGCAGGGCGAGAGGCCTTTAGTAGTAAGCATGGGCGGGTAGGACTTGGCTTGATAATGATGAGGAAAATCCTCGATCAAGCGAACTCTGACTGGAAGTTTCATTTGACTGCAGAACGCTTCGAGCTGATCCTGTGCTTTCGTTTGAACGCGGATAAGGATGAATCAGTCGACCATGTTTAATGTGACCGAGCTAAGAGCCACGTCCCAAGCTCAAGCGGAACAGCGCGCGGCGAAAGGGATTGTTTTTGTCTTGGATGACGATCCCTCCATACGCAGTTCTTATGAGCGTTTATTCACTTTGGAGGGTTTTGTCTGTTTTGCGTACGACAGCGCTGAGGCCCTTATTACTGGGCGTACTATTGACGCTGAAAGACTGAATGGGCCACGCTGTCTGCTCTGCGACGTCAGTTTGCCAGGAAAGAGCGGCCTAGATGTGCAAGAGGCACTTGGGTCCGAGCAGGCAATGATGCCCTTTATTTTTATTAGCGGGGTGAGCTCCGAGGTTGAAGTTGTGCAGGCTTATCGCAAAGGAGGATATGCGTTCCTACTAAAGCCGATCGATATTTCTGAGTTGCTGGCTACTGTCTCTTCCGCTCTGGTGTTGAGCGGAAACCGCCAGCAAGAGAGCGCTGAGTTGGCGCGACTTCAGGCAATGGTGATGCAACTTACCGAACGAGAGCGAGCAGTTATAAAGCTGGTCCTTGAAGGTTGCACAAATCCGCAAATTAGCGATCGTCTCCGAATCGCTCTTCGCACCGTAAAAGTTCACCGACAGCACGCCATGCAAAAACTGGGAGCAAAGAATTTGGTCGAGTTGACACGAACTGCTCTACGCAGCTCGATTCTGTGCTAATAAAAAACCCATCGGTCGTGGCCATGCAGTTACCGCTGCGACCTGTGGAGTGGGGGTGTTAGTTAGTACGGGTACCCCTCGTGGCGCGATGCTATGGCTGCCGACGGATACGATTATTTTTACCTTCCATTCCGTTTACCTCTGCTGGTGCGGTCTCTCTCAGTATAGAGGTTAAGATGAGCTGCGTTGGCGGCAAGCTGGAGGGGTGCCTGGCGTGACCACTCGCTGAGTTTTGACCAAACTTTAAGCATCAGACGCCAACTTTGGATTGTGATGAGCCATAGAATCGCACATCACTGGTTTATCACAATAGCGTCTAGTTTTAAAAAAACTAACATGCAAACAAAAGGGCATGTGTGCACCACACTAAAGCCTTCATTGAGTTGGTTTTGCGAGGTGGCGCAAGAGCTCCCCAGCCGGCTCAAGCAGTACAGCAGATGCATTGCGGAGCTCGGCTACGAGCCCGCGGTGCGTGTGGTATGTTAGTCGCCCTGTACCAATAGCCGACTGATACTGCCCGCAGCAATATCCTTTGGCTGGTAGAGCACTGGCCGCCAAAGCTCGTCGCGATAAAGTTCGGTTTGATCTGTGAAGTGCGGGCTTGTGGGCGAGCCTGATTGGCTGTACGACAGTATGGCGTTGGCTGTGGGTCCGTCTTCGCCATAGCTGAGTGCCATGATAAAACTAGAGCCATGGGCAATATTATAGCCACTCTCAGTGAGGTATCGGCTTCCTGGGACCAGCTGATTTGACCCGCTGAAGATCGGCGAGTCGTTAAAATCTGCCACCACCTGCAGGTTGGCTATCCCCTCGTAACGATTGCCACCATGAATTGCAATGGCACGTTGGCTTCGATGGCCTAACTGCAGTTCACCGAGCATTTCGTCTAGATCAATGCCATTTGCGGTTAGACGCAGCACTGCCTGCCCCAGAGCATGAAGCACCTTATCTGACTCACTTAATCCGAGTGGCGTCAGGGCGGGCTTAGCGGGATCAAAGTTTTGGCTGAACAAGTCACCAGCGAATTGGGTCGCGTGGTAGTCGTAGTGGGTTAACCATTCACGAAAGAGGACGGCACCGCGACTCTGAATGTCGTATCGATTATCCCACGATGCGAGTACGGCGCAGGCAGCGCTCAGATTAACCGCTTGTCCGTCAATCGATACTTCTGGCGTTGATTGACATCGCTCGATGAGCGCGGGCTTCAGTAAGTGAGCGGTCAGCCCTGAGTTATCGAATAAGGCCGATTGAATCTCTGCGACTGAAAATTTGCCATCGGTACCGCGGAAATCGAAGGGTGGGATACCTTCAAGCAGGTGGATGTTCATTCGTGTTCGTATGCTACGAGGCGTCATCACTGGACCGTAGAGTGGTGAGAATCCGGTCGTTGGTTGCTTCGGGTCACTGAGCCAATAACTGTCATTCGAGTTGAAGACGTAGTTGGGGCTCTCTATGAGCGGGCGCTGATCAAATGGGGTAGTGCCCGTAACGGGCGCGTCGTTATCGGTCATCCATTCATCGCGAGCAGTGCTGCCGTCTAAGATCACCAGCCCTTTGCCCAGATAGGCCTGGGTCAATTGAGGAGTGGCCGCTAATCGCTCCCGCCATGCCGCGATGGATGCATCGCTGAGCGCGCCCACATTGCTGTTATCGAGGTACACGGCTCGACCGTCGCTACTGGTTGAAATGGTGTTGACCCAAGGCATGGCATTGTAGACTTTATGCGCTTGAATAAACTCATCCATCGATTGCGCCTGACCCATGGCAAGCCATTGCGCTAATACTTTGGTGTTGTTGGCATTGGCGTCTTTTGCCGCATAAGCCACGGACTCACTCCACCCGAGTTGCGGTAGGTTAACGATAGCCCCATGGTGACTGAACCATACCTCTGTGGTTGTGTTCTCGATACCGCTATCGCCAAGAATCTGGATAGTTACTGGGATTTTCGTCATCGACCGCCACTCACCTTCATAAAGGTACTGAGTGGGATCACTTGGATTGAGCGTCAGTTGGTAAAGTGTCACTCGTTTGGAGTCAGCTACCGTATGTGTCCAAGCGACTGCATCGTTAAAACCGATCGCGACTCCGGGAGTGCCGATCAGGCCAGCGCCATAGACATTGAGCTCCCCTGGTATCGATAGATGTTTTTCCCAGAATCGACTGGTGCCGTACCAAGGATAGTGTGGATTTGCGAGTAAAGCACCTTTACCGTTTTCAGTGGCCTCGGACCCAAACGCCCAGCCATTGGAGCCCATACCCTCTAATCTCAGCGCATCAAGGGCTGCGATTTGAGCTGGCTTGCTGGCCTTGTAGGAGGCGACTTGGCCAGGCGGCTGGGCGCTGGCAATGGCTGCTGCCATGCGAGGTAGGGTCTGAACCAATGCGATGTACTGCGCCATAAAATCGCTGGCCGATACAGGGTAGACCCAGGGCTCATTGTCACACCAGCTGTCGTACTGGCCTGCAGCTTGTGTCAGGTAATGGTTATAGCCCGCGGCATAGCCCTCAATCCACTGTTGAATGACTGGCGATTGCTCGGCCAACGCCGCGGGGCCTTGCTCGGGTATATCTAGGGCTTTGACAACCCAATCGTTATGCACATTTTTATTGTCATGACCCGCGCCCAAGAGTTTAGCTGTTTCGCCCTTTGCAGACAGCAGCGCGAACGCCATATTACACACGTGGTCTTGTGCAGCCGCATACGCCTCGCCAAAGCCTAAGCTTCCGTAATCATCCGCTGTGATATGTGGAATTCCATAGGTGGTCCGGACGATTTCTGCTTGGTAGCGCGGTTCAGCAACTTCGGATTGAGAGCAGCCGATCAGTGAGACAATCAGTAGGCTGACGAGCCCGCTGGTTTGAGTCATTTTTAGCACCATGGTGATCTTGCCTTATGTTATTGTCGTGTCACGCTAACAAATTCAGACCACGAAGCAAAGCACGTAATCAGGAGCGAATGAATGATGGTTGATAACCCCACGACAGTCATGGCTGTGCTATTTGCCTTGGCTGCTATTGGCTTCTGGAGTGAAACCACTAAATTAGGGTCTTACTTGACGGGTACTGTTGTGGTCATTCTATTGGCAATTATCGCTGCCAATGTGGGTTTCATCCCGCACCAATCAGAGGCCTACGATTTTGTGTTTTCGAAAATCGTTCCGGTGATCATCCCGCTATTTTTATTCAAAGCCAATATTGTGCAGATGATGCGCGAAGCTTCGCGATTGACACTGGCTTTTTTGCTGGCGAGTTTTGCGACGGTTTTGGGCGTCTTGATTGCGACCGAACTGGTCGACGTTACCAGTATGCTGTCTGGTCGTCTTGACGCGAATGAGGCTAGAGCGGGTGTTGCTGGTCTATTTACCGCAACGTATATCGGAGGGTCAGTGAATTATGCGGCTTTGGGAGAGATCACGACTTTGGTCGAGGAAGCCTCATTTTTTAGCGCAGCAACGGCGGTAGATAATGTTTATAGCGCGTTATATTTGACCGTTCTGGCATTACTCCCAGCTTGGCATTGGCTGGCCCGCAAGTTTATACCGCTGGCAGAGAACCCTGCGATAGAGAGTGGATTGAAGCCCTTAGAGGCAGAGGCGAAACCGATTTCGGCTGCCACGATAGCCTACACTTTGGCCCTTTCGCTGAGTATTGTGGCGGTCTCTGATGCGATTGTTGCAGCGACGGGGGTGGGCATGTACCGGTACGCTATCATCACATTGATCACTGTTGGGTTGGCGACATTTTTGCCAAGTATGACCAAGCATTTATCGGGGAGTTTTGAGCTCGGTATTGCACTCAGTATGGTCTTTTTTGGCTCTATTGCCGCGGGTGCTAATGTGAGCGCGGTGATTAGCATTGCTCCCATGCTTATTGTATTTGCGGGCATTTTGTTGACTGTTCACGCGGTGGTCCTGCTGGTGATGGGCCGTTGGTTGAAACTCTCATTACCTGAACTCATCATAGCGTCGAATGCTGCGATTCTGGGCGCCACCACGGCGCCAGCAATGGCTGCAGCGAAGGGCTGGCATACATTGGTGACGCCGAGCGTATTGGTGGGGGTACTGGGTTATGCCTTGGGTACCTTGTTGGGCACGGCCGTCTACCAGTGGTTGTTATGAGGTGAATGCCTTTGTTATTCTGTTTTTTAATTGACTTGCGAGGTAGTGATGACCGATTTGTTCCGTCCCCTGGTATTGCGTAGCGGCCATGTTATGCCAAACCGTTTTATGTTGGCGCCGCTGACCAACCTGCAAAGCCAACCCGATGGCGTATTGGGTGATGATGAGTTTCGATGGCTGACTATGCGTGCTGAAGGCGGATTTGGGCTGACCATGACGTGCGCCACTTCAATTCAGTATGCGGGTCTTGGATTTCCAGGCCAGCTTGGCGCCTATAGTGAACAACACAAAGCAGGCTTGAAGCGTCTGGCCGTTGCCATTAATCAAGCCGGTAGCCACTCGGTGGTGCAGCTTCATCACTCGGGCATGAGGACGATGGCTGATGTTGTTGGACATGCGCCCTTGTGTCCTTCAGACAATGCCGAAACTGGCGCGCGAGCTATGACCTTAGAAGAGGTTGAGGGGACCATTCAGGCATTTGTTGATGCCGCGGTTCGCTCTCAAGAGGCTGGCTTTCAAGGTGCTGAAATTCACGCAGCCCACGGGTATTTAGTATGTCAGTTTCTAAGCCCCGAAATTAATCAGCGCAACGATGCCTATGGCGGATCGGTAGAAAATCGAGAGCGCATGCTGTTTGAGATTATCGAGGGAATCAGTCATGCGTGTGGCCCAGGCTTTAGCTTGGGGGTGCGGCTATCTCCCGAGCGATTTGGCGTGCAGATAGACGAGTCCTTAGATTTGGCAGCACGACTGCTCCAGGACTCTCGCTTAGACTACCTAGATATGTCGTTGTGGGACGTATTTAAAGAGCCACAAGATCCGGCTTACCAAGGCAAATCTCTGTTGACGCATTTCGCCGAACTACCGAGATCAGGCGTGGCCCTTGGTGCTGCGGGTAAGATTGTTAATGCACAAGATTGTCGGGCAGCACTCGATGCTGGTCTTGATTTTGTGGTGCTGGGCCGTACCGCAATTTTGCACAGTAATGCTCCACAGCGCATTGCTGCCGACCCGCAGTTTGCGCCAGTGACGATACCGGTGACTCGAGACTATCTTGCTGAGCAGGGGCTTGGTGAGGCGTTCATCAATTACATGAGCACCTGGAAAGGCTTCGTTGAGGCGTCATAGCGCTGAATTGCGCTGAGCCTCTAGCTCCGATAAACAAGCCAGCTGGCGCTGCAAAATATCGTCTTCGGTGTCGGCGCGCAGAGTGATATGCCCTAGCTTCCTGCCTGCTCGGCTGGCTTTTCCGTACCAGTAACTGGCAGCGCCATCGACATGCAAGGGGGCGTTGGAATCGAGAGGCCCCAGCAAATTGACGATGCCAAAGTAGCCCTCGGAGTCGAACCAGGCCAGCGGTAATCCGCAAATCGCGCGGATGTGCTGCTCGAACTGAGAACAAAGCCCGGGCTGCCGAGTCCAGTGACCACTGTTATGAACGCGCGGCGCGATCTCGTTCACCAATACCTTATCTGATTGCACGAAGCACTCGATGGTTAAGACGCCGACATAATTCAGATGGTCGAGCATCCGCGTCGCGTAGTCTTGAAGTGTCCTGCTGATGTCTGGTGTGATTCTATGGGATGGCGCCACTGATGATATCAATATGCCAGCGCTATGCTCATTGCGAGTGATCGGATAGCACATGTGTTGACCGTTCCTATCGCGCGCCGCAATGATGGATGCTTCGAAGTCAAAGTCTATTTTATTTTCAATCAGTAAAGTCTCGCCCGGATGGGCATTGAGCAGCTCATCGAGTTCAGAGAAAGTTTTGACTCGCCACTGACTCTTACCGTCATAGCCATCGGTTGGATGCTTGACTACCAAGGGAAGCCCAAGACGGTCGGCAAAGCTCGCACGGCTGGCATTGCTTTGAGCCCAAGGCGCGGTCGGTATCTCGAGCTGGTCGAGCATGCTTTTTTCGCGCAGTCGATGTTGCGCGACTTCGATAGCGACTATTGGTGGATAGATCGGTACCGAAGAATCCCAATGCTGTAAGACTTGAAGATCAACCTGTTCTCGTTCGACTGTGAGTGCGCTTAGCTCACCACACCGAGCCAGAGTCGCATTTAAGTCAGAGCGATCTATTTTAACGATGTCGCCGAGACCATCAATACAGGTTGTTTCTTCAGAGGGTTCGGCGAGAAAGCAGGTAGCAATGTTGAGTGAATGTGCGGCTTGCGCCATCATTTGGGCGAGCTGGCCGCAACCGTATATCGCTATCTTCATCACTCAATCTCGATGCCAACGCTGTCGGTGCGCTGTTGGCGCCATTGCTTAAAGCGCTCACGAAGTGAGTGATCACTAATCGAAAGCATTTGAGCTGCCATAACGCCCGCATTAAAAGCGCCTGCAGCACCAACCGCTTGAGTTGCGACTGCCACTCCGCGCGGCATCTGTACGATTGAGAGCAGGGAATCAAGTCCACTATTAAACCGAGTTTCTACGGGAACCGCGATGACTGGCAGTGGGGTCAGCGCTGCGATCATGCCCGGCAAATGGGCAGAGCCACCAGCACCGGCAATAATAAGATCGACACCGTGGCTCTCTGCTTGAGTGGCGAAATCATATAGACGCTGCGGCGTGCGATGAGCCGACACGACAGCACTGCAGTATTCAATTCCGAGTTGGTCGAGCACGGTGGCTGCTTCTTGCATGGTTGGCCAGTCGGATTGCGACCCCATAACAACGGTGACGCGTGCGAAGGACAGATCGGACATGCTAGTTCCCCAGTTGAGCAATGTTCAAGTATACGGGAATTGCGACCAATACGTTAAATGGAAAAGTAATAGCAAGCGAGGCTGTGATCGCCAATGCGTTGTTGGCTTCTGGAAGCGCGCTTCTCATAGCAGCAGGTACGGCGATATAGGAGGCACTGCTACCCAAAACCATCATCAGAAATAAGCCGCCAACGCTGAGCTCGAGCACTGAGCTGCCTAACCAATAGGCAATGCTCGCACTCACAAGAGGCATAGCAATCGAGAACGATAACAAGAAGGGGCCTTCCCGCCGGATATCCGCAATTCTGGTTGCCGCTTGTCGGCCCAGTTCAAGTAGGAACAAGGCGAGGACGCCATGGAATAAATCGCCAAAGAAAGGCAGCAAGCGTTCGGTCCGCTCGGCACCCCAAGCGCCAATCAATAAACCTCCGATGAGCAGCAGGACGCCCTCGTTGAAGAACATTTCATGCACTGCTTTGCCAAAAGCTTTAGACGAGAATATACCGGGTTTTGCAATCGCCAAACCCGCCAGAATTGCGGGTATCTCGAGCAGAGCGACAAACAAGGGGAAGTACGCTTCATAGCTTATGTTGAGTCCTTCGAGCACCGCAACGGCGACGGCATAGGTCGCTACAGAGACCGAGCCGTAGTGGGCAGCCGTGCTAGCCGCATCGATCCGAGACCAGCCGCCGAGAGTTCGTAAAATGGGATAGGCCAAAAACGGGAGACAGAATCCGAACGCGACGACAATCAGTGACTGCGGCAGGATCGTGGCAAGTGGATATTGAGTAAAGGCGATCCCGCCTTTAATACCGATCGCCAGCAATAGGAACTGCGTGCATCCGCGATAAATGGCTTTGGGGACTTCAAAGTCGGCTTTGCACCAAGTGGCAATAGCGCCGAGTAGAAAGAAAGCGACTACGATATCGAGTTGCATGATGCTTGTTACCGATGAGTCGCTGTATTGACACTAGG
>OBNU01000055.1_pt1 | contig 17944 bp, 17 predicted proteins | sample 1494211 | NCBI WGS metagenome assembly OBNU01 (sample SAMEA3275559, study PRJEB22092) | marine metagenome | biome: ENVO:01000252 "freshwater lake biome"; feature: ENVO:00002042 "surface water"; material: ENVO:00000021 "freshwater lake" | collected 2014-06-21T10:00:00+00 | depth 2 m | reverse complement strand
GCCAAGAGATTGAGAGCGCGCAAGGGCGAGTGCGGGGCGAGCGCTGGGGTCCTCGAACGCTTGATATTGATCTACTCTATTCACCCAACGTATCGTGTGGTTGTGAAAATCTGACCATGCCCCACCCAGAATTGCATCGCCGATTATTTGTCCTCGCGCCATTGTTAGAATTACCGAGAGCAGATACGATCACCGTGCAAGGGGTGACAATCGATCACTATGCTGCCCAAATGAGCGGCGACGAGGTCTGTTTAAGCTCATATCGCTGGGACGGAATCCAATTTAGGGACACATCAACTGTATGAACGAAGAAGTATCTAAGCTCATCCGTGGTCGTTCTTTGCCCCCGTTCATCGCTATTGAGGGTCCGATAGGTGTGGGTAAAACGACCCTCGCCCGCCGCATCGCACAGACGTTTCAGTATCAAGAGATTTTCGAGGACCCCTCTGCCAACCCCTTTCTAGAGAAGTTCTATGAAGATATGCGCCAGCATGCGTTGGCGACTCAGCTGTCATTCTTGTTTCAACGTACCCAGACAATTCAAAGCCTACGTCAAAGTGATATTTTTGCACCGCGACATGTCGCTGATTTCATGCTTCAGAAAGACCCTCTATTTGCGCGATTAACTTTAAATCCCGAAGAGTTCGACCTGTACGACAAGGTCTATCAGCAACTCACCTTAGATATTCCGCGCCCCGACTTAGTGATCTATCTGCAGGCGCCCACCAACGTCCTGTTAGACCGCATTCACAGACGTGGTATCGCCTCGGAAGGCCGCATCAGCCGCGACTATTTGGAACGACTGAACGAGATCTACAGCGAATTTTTTCTGTATTACGACGACTCACCCCTGCTGATCGTCAACGCCAGTGACATTGACTTGGCTGCCTCGGATACCGATTATCACAACTTAGTGAATTATTTCTTAGATATCCGCAACGGCCGACATTATTTTAATCCAACCTTTTTTGGGTAACTTAATATGGGTAAATTCACACTGACCAAACTAGACGAAATGAAAGCATCGGGTGATAAATTTGTCTGTATCACTGCGTATGACGCTACCTTCGCACGTTTGGTGAGTGAAGCAGGTGCAGAAACACTCCTTGTGGGCGATTCCTTAGGTAATGTTCTTCAAGGTCACGACAGTACTGTACCCGTATCCATCTCAGACATGGTCTATCACACCCGCTGCGTGGGGCGAGCCCAGCCAGACTCGCTCATCATTGCTGATATGCCTTTCATGAGCTATTCGACCCCAGACCACGCACTCACCAACGCCGCCCAACTGATGCAGGCTGGCGCTCAGATGGTGAAGCTCGAAGGCGGGACCTGGCTAAGTGATACCATTAGCCAGTTGGTAGAGCGAGGTATCCCCGTCTGCGCTCACCTCGGCCTCACACCTCAGTATGTGAATGCTTTTGGCGGTTATCGTGTGCAAGGACGCACTCCCAAGGAAGCCAAATCAATTCTCGCGGATGCGGTAGAAATTCAGGATGCGGGTGCCGGCTTGTTGGTCCTTGAGTGTGTGCCTGAGGTGCTCGCCACCGACATTACCAACAAACTCGATATCCCTGTCATCGGGATTGGCGCTGGTCCAGGCACGGATGCGCAAGTATTGGTAATGCATGACTTACTGGGTCTGAATCTGCGTCCAGCAAAGTTCGTCGCCAACTTTATGACTCGAGAAACAACCATTCAAGAGGCGCTCAAAGCATTTGTAGATGCCGTGAAACAAGGTCATTTCCCGGGGCCAGAGCACTGTTACCACTAGCGAGCAACACTGAGTCTGAGCTGCATCATTAACAGCGCATCGCAGTCATCCGCCGCATGCCCGAGCCATAAGGTCATTCGCGTGACCAATCTTGCGGCGCTCAAGCTGAATGTGTTACCTAAAGTAGCTTTCTAATCAGTGCAGATTGTACCTATAGTGACACTCGGGCATACTTCGCAGCTAAAGCTCTAAATATTCCGCGAGAGTGTGACTCATGCGCACCTATACATCGATCGCCGCCCTGCAGGCTGATTTAAAGAAGCAGCGAGCAAAAGGACGCAGCATTGGCTTTGTGCCCACCATGGGCAACCTGCATGATGGCCACCTGAATCTCGTTAAAAAGGCTCACGAGTGCTGCGACTTTGTCGTGGTCAGTATTTTTGTGAACCCACTGCAATTTGGTCAAGGCGAGGATCTCGATAACTATCCGAGAACGCTAGCAGCCGATAAAGAACGCTTGTTTGCAGAAGGGACTCATGGGCTCTTCCTGCCCTCTGTCACTGATATTTATCCCGATGGGATGACAACACACACCCAAGTTCGGGTTCCGGAGCTATCGGAAACCTTATGCGGCTCGAGTCGGCCTGGTCACTTTGACGGCGTCACGACAGTCGTTGCGAAGCTTTTTAATATCGTAAAACCAGACACCGCGATCTTCGGCGAAAAAGATTTTCAACAGCTATCCATCATCAAAAAAATGGTCACTGATTTGTATATGCCGATCGAGGTGCTCGGGGTACCTACCGCTCGGGCAGAGGATGGGCTCGCGTTAAGCTCACGCAACGGCTATCTCACACCCGAACAACGAACCATCGCCCCCGAACTCAGCCGCGTCATCCAGGATTGCCGAGATGCGGTTGCCTGCGGATTCGACAACTTTTTACAGCTCGAATCACACGCTCGCTTACGGCTACTTGCCGCCGGCTTCACACCCGACTACTTTTCGATCAGGGACGCCAGAACACTCGCAGCAGTGAATGACACCACCGAAGAAATTGCGATTCTTGCGGCCGCCAAGCTCGGGAAGACACGACTGATCGACAATACCCGATTATGCGTCAATCCCAGTTCAGATTGGGGCATGCTGGCGAGCCAAGACTAACTCGCACGCTCTTGCCACTGCCGCTGACTTGCACCATCTGATAGAGGCGGTATGATCACTGCATAACGCTAAATAACGAGGCACCCGCATGTCGAGCAGCGCACTGTATCCCATCCCCGCGTCCTTCCAGCACGCCCACATCACGCCAGAACGATACCAAGAGTGGTATCGGCAGTCACTCGAAGCCCCAGAAGAATTTTTCGGCCAGCTCGCGCGTGATTTTCTGACTTGGGAGAAACCCTGGGACTCCGTATCACAGTGTCATTTCGAAAGCGGGGATGCGTCATGGTTTATCGGTGGCGAACTGAATGTTAGCGTGAACTGCATTGACCGGCATCTACCCGAGCGGGCAGAGCAAACAGCCTTCATTTGGGAAGGCGATGACCCAAACGACTCTGCCAAAATCAGCTATGCGCAGCTCAAGGCTGAAGTCTGTCAGTTGGCCTGCGCTCTGCAGAGTCGAGGTATCAGCAAAGGCGACAGAGTCTGCATCTACATGCCCATGATCCCGCAGGCTGCCTACGCTATGCTCGCTTGCGCTCGCATTGGCGCAGTTCACTCTGTAGTCTTTGGTGGTTTCTCGCCAGAGGCACTGAAAGATCGAATTCTAGACTCCGACTGCCAACTGGTGATTACCGCCGATGAGGGTGTCAGAGGGGGTAAAACCATTCCTCTCAAAGCCAATGTCGACAAGGCGCTGGCCGCCTGCCCAAACGTCCATACCTGCTTAGTCGTTCAACGCACCCACGCCACTATCGATTGGAACGAGACGCGCGATTTTTGGTACCACGAGTACGTCGGTACACAACCTACAGACTGCGCGCCGGTCAGTGTCGGTGCCGAGGACCCGCTGTTTATCTTGTATACATCGGGCTCCACTGGAAAACCGAAGGGTGTGCTCCATACCACTGCGGGTTATTTACTGCAGGCGGCAAGCACCTTTAAGTATGTCTTTGATTATCGCGATGGTGAGGTGTTCTGGTGTACCGCGGATGTCGGCTGGGTCACTGGCCACAGCTACATCGTTTATGGCCCGTTGGCGAATGGTGCTACTTCGTTATTGTTTGAGGGTATCCCGACCTACCCTGACGCCAGCCGCTGCTGGCAGGTCATCGATAAATACCAAGTCGCTATTTTTTATACGGCGCCCACCGCGATTCGAGCCCTACACACACTCGGTGATGAGCCTGTACAACGCTATCAGCGCACCAGCCTCCGCCTGCTAGGCTCAGTGGGTGAGCCCATCAACCCAGAGGCTTGGGAATGGTATTATCGCGTCGTAGGGGATCAGCGTTGCCCAATTGTGGATACTTGGTGGCAAACTGAAACCGGTGCGGCAATGATCACACCACTCCCTGGCGCTCATGCCCTAAAACCGGGTTCAGCGGCGTTTCCTTTCTTTGGTGTTGAACTGGCTTTACTGAACGAAGCCGGCGAAGAGATCACCGGTGCTGGCGCGGGCTACTTGGTCATCAAGCGCTCCTGGCCCAGTCAAATAAGAAGTGTGTACGGTGATCACCAGAGGTTAATCGATACCTATTTTAGTACCTACAAAGGCTATTACTTCACCGGTGATGGCGCTCGTCGCGACAGCGATGGCTACTACTGGATCACGGGGCGTGTCGACGACGTCTTAAACGTCTCGGGGCACCGGATGGGCACGGCCGAGGTAGAGAGCGCGCTCGTATTACATCCAGATATTTCAGAAGCGGCGGTGGTTGGATTTCCTCATCCGATCAAAGGGCAAGGGATTTATGCTTATGTGACACCGATGGCGGGCGTTGACTGCACTGAGGCACTGTATAACGACCTAATTGCCCTATGTGTCAAAGAAATCGGGCCTATCGCTAAGCCCGACATCATCCAGTGGGCACCGGCACTACCGAAAACTCGCTCGGGGAAAATCATGCGACGAATTCTGCGTAAAATTGCAGAGAATGAGCTCGATAGCTTGGGCGATATCAGCACGCTGGCAGACCCAAGCGTGGTCGAGGCGCTCATAAAAGAACGCCCGCAAACCTGAGTTCGCGGGCGCCACTTTGATTCGAGCCGACAACTTGTGTCGGCACCTTAGTACTTAGCTACGCTTGTCTTCGTCGGTTGCCGAGTCTGACGCATCGTCAGTTGCTGGCGATTCCACTTCTGCTGTCTCAGACACGTCTGAAGTTTCTGCTACATCAACAGCCTCAGAGACACTTGCCACCTCAGATTCTATCGACTCAGCACTATCAGCAACCTCTGGCGCCGCTGCGGGTGCATCGGCTGCCTCATCTTCCAACAGTTCTTTGATCGACAATTTAATGCGGCCACGCTGATCAACGTCGAGCACCTTGACGCGGACAGTTTGTCCTTCAGAAAGGAAGTCTGTCACTTTCTCGACTCTCTCGCTGGCAATCTGCGAGATGTGAACCAAACCGTCTTTGCCTGGCAGAATCGTTACGAAAGCACCGAAATCGACGATACGAGCCACAGTACCCTCGTAGACCATACCTACTTCGGCTTCTGCGGTAATTTCCATAACCATCTCGACCGCGCGATCTCGTGCCGTTTGGTTCTGACCAAAGATACGGACAGTTCCATCGTCATCGATATCGACAGTGGCACCCGATTCTTCGGTAATCGCGCGGATTGTGACACCGCCTTTTCCGATGATGTCACGGATCTTGTCTGCATCTACTTTGAGGGTGGTCATGCTAGGCGCATCTGCCGAAGTCACGGCACGAGCCTCACTGATCACAGTATTCATTTGCCCCAATATGTGCAGGCGAGCTTCTAGCGCTTGGCCCAAAGCAATTTCCATGATCTGCTCGTTAATGCCTTCTATCTTGATATCCATTTGCAAAGCAGTCACACCTTTATCGGTGCCAGCGACTTTGAAATCCATATCGCCAAGGTGGTCTTCGTCACCCAAGATATCCGTTAATACAGCAAAGTCTTCGCCTTCTTTCACAAGACCCATCGCAATACCGGCGACTGGTGCCTTCAACGGCACACCCGCTGCCATCATTGCCATTGAGCCAACACAAACTGACGCCATCGAAGATGAACCGTTTGACTCTGTGATTTCAGACACGACCCGAATGGTGTAAGGGAATTCGTCTTGATTCGGTAGTACGGCTGCGAGGCTTCGTCGCGCTAAACGACCATGTCCTACTTCTCGACGACCAGTGGCACCGATACGGCCCGCTTCACCTACCGAGTAGGGAGGGAAGTTGTAGTGCAACATGAACGGATCCTTACGCTCACCCTCGAGTGCATCAATAATCTGCGCATCACGAGTTGAACCCAGCGTAACAGCACCAATCGCTTGGGTTTCGCCGCGGGTAAAGAGTGCAGAACCATGCACTCTTGGAAGTAGATCAATGGAACAAGCGATAGGACGAACGGTCTTACCGTCACGACCATCAATGCGAGGTTCACCAGCGATAATGCGCTGCCGAACGAGCTTCTTCTCGATGCTCTTGAAAATATCTTTGACGTCATCACTTGACGGGCCACCTTCAACAACCAATGCAGCGACACACGCATCTTTGATCTCGTTAACGCGAGCGTATCGTTCCGCTTTCTCGGTGATTCGGTAGGCTTCGCCTAAGTCAGCTTCGACTTGCGCCTGAACGGCCTCGAGCAGCGCCTGATCAACAGCCGGTGCTTCCCAGTCCCACTTGGGCTTGCCAGCTTCCTCAACAAGCTCTTGAATGGCCGCGATCACTGTTTGCATTTCTTGATGTGCAAACAAGACTGCGCCGAGCATTTGGTCTTCGGTGAGCTCTTTCGCTTCCGATTCCACCATCAAGACAGCATCCGCTGTGCCGGCAACGACCATGTCGAGATCGCTTCCCTTGAGTGCGTTGTAATCGGGATTCAGCAAGTAACCTTCAGTGGCATTGAAACCCACACGCGCAGCGCCAATTGGGCCATTAAAAGGTACACCTGAAATAGCCAAGGCGGCAGAAGTGCCGATCATGGCTGGAATATCGGGATCAATGTGGTTATCAGCCGCCATCACAGTACAGATCACCTGCACTTCATTCATAAAACCATCGGCAAATAAGGGGCGGATTGGGCGATCAATCAGGCGTGAAGTCAGCGTCTCTTTCTCACTTGGACGTCCTTCGCGCTTAAAAAAGCCTCCTGGGATTTTTCCTACTGCGTACGCCTTCTCTTGATAATGCACGGATAAAGGGAAAAAATCTTGACCTGATTTCTGTTGCTTTGCTGCCACTACGGTAACCAGCACTGTGGTATTTTCAATGGTGACTAACACCGCGCCCGTTGCTTGTCTCGCAATACGGCCGGTTTCCAGTGTGACCGTTTGGCCACCATACTGGAATGTTTTTACTATAGGATTCACTCAAATTCTCCAGTCATTCTATAAAGAAACCGGGGCCTGATGCCCCGGTCACTTGCTCGGTTTAACGACGCAGACCGAGTCGCTTAATTAAGGTGCTGTAACGCGTCGTGTCTTTACGCTTCAGATAATCTAACAATTTACGACGCTGATTCACCATGCGAATCAAACCTCGACGCGAATGGTGGTCGTGGTTGTGCTCTTTAAAATGCGACTGCAACTGCTCGATATTGGCCGTTAGCAACGCCACCTGCACTTCAGGTGAACCAGTATCGCCATCGGCGGTTTGGTAGTCTTTAACAATTGCTGCTTTCTGTTCTGCTTTTAATGCCATCGTTCTTGTCCTTTCACGTTAATCTGCCCTAGCGGAAACCCCGCTCTGTGATTAAGAGCCTACCCGCGCAGATTTACAGATAGGTTCTGACTACTCATCGGTAGCGATCATCCTCAGAGGACTCAACACGTGTCCCTCTGACACGGTGCCCAACCCGATAAATTCGTGGGTGACACGCGCGATGCGCACAATACCATCATTTGAGGGATTTAGCACGTTTACTGCCTGTCCCAGCAGTAATTTTTCGGCCTCGTGGTCGTCGACAACGCAGCGCGGCAAGTGGCTTAAGCCAGCATCTATTGGTAATAATTGATCGATCACGCTGGCACCGACAGATTCAACCTGATCAAGCGTTAGCGCCTGACTCAAATCAAACGGTCCCGCATGCGTCCGCCTAAGTCCCGATAAGAAGGCACCCACCCCCAGCACCGCACCAATATCTTCACCCAGAGTTCGAATATAGGTGCCTTTACTGCAGCGCACAGCGATGCGCGCTACTGGCTGTTCTCCGGGTTTGAAGTCATGGAGCACCAGCGAATAAATCGTGACTTCACGAGCGGGACGCTCAATCTCGATACCCTGCCGAGCCAGTTTGTACAGCGGTTTACCGTCTTTCTTGAGTGCCGAGTACATCGGCGGAACTTGTGCAATGGGCCCTCGAAATCGGTCTAAAGCCTGCTCGACGCTCTCCTGACTCAGACCACTCGCATCACACTGCGTGAGTACCTCGCCTTCGGCATCCCCAGTGGATCGTGTTTCGCCGAAACACACATCGGCAAGATAGGCTTTATCGGCATCCAATAAGTACTGGCTGTATTTGGTGGCATCGCCGAAACAGATTGGCAGAACCCCCGTAGCCAGGGGATCAAGCGCACCCGTATGCCCTGCTTTTTGGGCATCAAGAGCACGCCGGCAGCGCTGCAAGACCGCATTGGAAGAGAAATTCTGAGGCTTATCGACAACCAAAATACCGTGTATGCGCTGGCCACGCTTACGCCGACCCAAACACTAGTCTCCGCTGGGGTCGGGTTCGGTCGACAAGGCCTGATCAGCCGCTTTGGCCTGGCGAATCAAACCCTCTAGATGACGACCTCGGCCGACACTCTCGTCGAAATGGAAACGCAGTGACGGCACAATGCGAAGCGTAGACTCTTTTGCGATATGCGCTCTCAAAAACCCCGCTGCCTTGTTGAGCACATCGGTGACTGGCTTCGCAGCTTCCTTGGAATCACACTCAAGCGCCGTGAAATAGACTTTTGCATGACTCAGATCGCGGCTGACCTCGGCGCCAGTAACATTGACTTGCGCAACCCGAGGGTCGCGCATTTCAGTTTGAATGAGCTGGGCGAGTTCGCGCTGGAGCATATCGCCTACGCGCTCTGTTCGACTATAGTCCTTTGGCATAGCGCGCTCTTATAGGGTCCTTGCGATTTCTTGAACCTCGAACACCTCAATAGAGTCTCCGACTCGAACATCCGTGTAGTTTTTCACGCCGATACCGCACTCGGTGCCACTTTTCACTTCGCTCGCGTCGTCTTTGAATCGACGCAGGGATTCAAGTTCCCCTTCGTAAATTACGACGTTATCGCGCAGTACACGAATAGGCTTAGAGCGATACACGGTACCTTCCGTCACCACACAGCCCGCAATAAGTCCAAACTTGGGCGACTTGAATACATCGCGAACTTCCGCAATACCGACAATTTCTTCTCGCAGCTCAGGAGCCAACATGCCCGTGAGGGCCTGTTTGACGTCGTCGATCAGGTCATAGATCACGTTGTAGTAACGTAGATCAACACCTTCAGTCTCGACTAATCGCTTCGCGGCGTTATCCGCTCGCACGTTAAAGCCAAACATGACTGCACCACTGGTGATCGCAAGCGTAACGTCGGTTTCGGCAATACCACCTACGCCGCCGGCGACAATATTCACCTGAACCTCTGTGTTACCTAGCTCAAGTAAAGCAGACTGAATGGCCTCGAGTGAACCGCGCACATCGGCTTTTACAATCACATTCAGGATTTTCTTCTCACCTGCCGTCATGCTCTCGAACATGTTGTCGAGTTTCGCTGCTTGCTGTCGCTGTAAGCGATTTTCACGACTTTTATCTTGTCGGAAATCCGCCAGCTCACGAGCACGTTTTTCGCTCTCGACCGCTGCAAACTGGTCGCCTGCATCGGGTGTGCCATCTAAGCCGAGGATCTCGACTGGAATACTGGGTCCGGCCTCATCAATCAGCTGCCCGTTTTCATCGAGCATTGCCCGCACGCGGCCATACTGTAGACCCGCCAGCACGATATCACCGCGCCGCAAGGTACCGCTTTGGATCAGCAATGAGGCGACCGGTCCACGGCCTCGATCGAGTCGCGACTCAATCACAATACCCTGCGCAGGAACATCTCGCGCAGCTTGTAACTCGAGCAGTTCCGCTTGCAGCAACACGGCATCAAGCAGATCATCAATACCCTGTCCGGTGTGAGCTGAGACCTGCACGAACTGAGTGTCGCCACCCCATTCCTCTGGAATAACGTCTTTAGCAGATAACTCATTTTTCACGCGCTCGGGGTCGGCACCCTCTTTGTCCATCTTATTGACTGCGACAATGATCGGCACACCCGCGGCCTTAGCATGCGCCACTGCCTCTTCTGTTTGCGGCATCACGCCGTCATCGGCGGCAACCACCAGAATAACGATGTCGGTACTCTTAGCACCACGAGCACGCATCGCAGTAAAAGCGGCGTGACCGGGCGTATCAAGGAAACTGATCATGCCGTGGTCGGTCTTCACATGGTAGGCACCAATGTGCTGGGTAATACCACCGGCCTCACCCGCTGCCACACCCGACTTGCGAATATAATCGAGCAGTGAAGTTTTACCGTGGTCGACGTGACCCATTACCGTGACTACCGGCGCACGCGGCTCGAGCGTCCCATCGTGCTGAGACAATGTCTGCTCGAGCTTCTCTTCTAGAGCATCGGCGCTAATCAGTTTGGGCGTATGACCCATCTCTTCAACCACCAGAATGGCGGTATCTTGATCGATCATCTGATTTATCGTCGCCATAACGCCGAGTTTCATCAACTCTTTGATCACCAGGCTCGCCTTGACCGACATTTGCTGTGCCAAACCGCCAACAGCAATAAAATCTGCTATTTCAACCTCGTAAACGATCTTCTCTGTAGGCATTTCAAACCCGTGTTTGTTGTCCGAACCACGCGCCTTCTTGCGGCCACCTCGACGTCGCATAAAGCCATCTTCAGCGGCATCGATATCCGACAAGGACATGTGTCGCTTCTTACCACGACCACCAATGGAATCCTTGTTCAAACGAGCACCTTTCTTACGAGGTGTGGTTTCTTTTTCTTCGACGGGTGCGTCGTGCAAGCGCTTGGGCTTCGGCTTATCGCTCTCTTTCTGTCCACCTGCTTTGGCATCTCGAGCAGCCGCGGCGGCTTTTTCAGCCTGTTGCGCTTTCTCGTTCGCGGCCTGTTCCGCCTCACGTTCTTTCTTCTCGCGCAACAATTGCTCGCGTCCTAGCTCTTCCTGCTTTCGACGCAGTGCAGCACGTTGTCGAAGCACTTCAGGATCAACATCACCCTCAGGCTCTGCGTCCTCTGGATCAACTGACTCTGCGATCACCTCAGTTTCCGGACTCGTGGCTGCGGGTTCCGTATCGACCGCTTCGTCAACCACAGGGGCCCCAGCTGCCGCATTAATGGTGATTTCGGGCTCGGCTGCAACCACTTCAACTGCGATTTCTTCCGTCACCGGTCCGGCCTCTTGAGGCTCGAGCTCGTCGCGCTTTACATAGGTACGCTTTTTACGCACTTCGACGTTGACCGTCTTACGACCGCCGGATCCGCTGGTTCGGAGCGTGCTGAGTGTCTTGCGCTGCAGCGTTATTTTTCTGGGCGCTGCACTCGAGGCGTCGCCATGATTGCGCTTCAGAAACTGCAGCAAAGTCTGTTTTTCTTCATCAGAGACTTCTTGGCTTGCGCTGGTGTGCGCAAGTCCTGCTTCTTTCATTTGGCTCAGCAGGCGCTCGGTCGAAGCACCTACGACCTTTGCAAGTTGCTCTACTGTTACTTGTGCCATTATCTACTCTCCTTCTCTCTTAGTTCGACGGAAACAGCCTATTGATTAAACTAGGCTTCCTCCGCGAACCAAGGAGCGCGAGCGGTCATAATTAACGCGCCCGCTCGTTCTTCTGTCATTTCAGGAATATCTAATAAGTCGTCAACACCCTGCTCCGCAAGGTCCTCCATGGTCACAATGCCACGGCTGGCAAGCACAAAGGCCAACTGACGATCCATACCTTCCATTTCTAATAAATCTTCTGCAGGGTCTTGCGAGCCCAGCTGCTCTTCAGATGCGATCGCCAGTGTTAACAAGGCATCCTTCGCTCGAGCGCGCAGCTCTTCCGAGATTTCCTCATCGAAGCCTTCGATCGACATCATTTCTTCTAGAGGGACGTAAGCAACCTCTTCAAGTGTCGTAAAGCCTTCTTCTACCAACACCTCAGCCACTTCCTCATCGACGTCTAGACGGTCGACAAAGAGTTGGATAATTTGACCCGATTCCGCCTCTTGCTTCTCTTGCGCCTCGTCTGTGCTCATCACATTGATGGTCCAACCAGTGAGTTCAGAGGCAAGTCGCACATTTTGACCACCGCGACCGATCGCTTGCGCGAGATTGTCTTCAGATACCGCCACATCCATGGTGTGGGTATCCTCGTCGACCACGATCGATTCAACCTCGGCTGGAGACATCGCATTGATGACTAACTGAGCGGGATTGTCATCCCATAAAATGATGTCGACGCGCTCGCTATCAAGCTCATTTGAGACCGCTTGAACGCGTGATCCACGCATACCAACACAGGCACCGATAGGATCGATTCTTTGGTCATTGGTTTTCACAGCAATTTTAGCGCGCGACCCCGGATCTCGAGCGGCACTGCGAATCTGAATAACGCCTTCCGCAATTTCAGGCACTTCGATACGAAAAAGCTCGATCAGCATCTGCGGGCACGATCGGCTCAGAATAAGCTGCGGACCGCGGACTTCATCGCTGATCTCTAACAAGATAGCTCGCAAACGATCATTAATTCGGAAGGTTTCGCGACCGACGAGATTACCGCGCGGTAACAGGCCCTCGGCGTTATTCCCCAGATCTACGATGATGTTGTCGCGAGTGACTTTCTTGACCGTGCCAGCTACTAACTCACCCACTCGATTGCGGTATTGATCAACAATTTGCTCACGCTCTGCTTCTCGAACACGTTGCACAATAACCTGCTTCGCAGTCTGTGCGGCGATGCGACCAAAACCAACGTTTTCAATCACTTCTTCGTGAATATCACCAGGCACTAACGAAGGGTTTTGCTCGATCGCCTCTTCGGTCGTAAATTGTGTCCCGAGCAACGCCATCTCGTCATCAGGCACGACCAGCCAACGGCGGACCGTGGTGTAGTCGCCTGTCTTGCGATCGATAGTGACGTGTATGTCTGAATCTTCGTCGTAGCGTTTTTTAGTAGCTGTCGCCAACGCCAGTTCGATTGCTTCAAAAATAATGTCCTCAGACACACCTTTTTCGTTTGATACCGCTTCTGCGACCAGCAAAATTTCTTTAGTCATTCCAAGCCTCGTAATTTGAGCGCCACTTATAAGCGGGGCTTCACTCTCGCCTTATCGATTGAACTGAAAGGCAACACATATTCATCGTCGTCGATGCGAACAACGACCTCGTCATCTTCGGTTCCCACTAGGGTTCCATGAAAGTTACGACGCCCATCAAAGGGAGCACGCAACTTGACCTCGACCCATTCACCCACATAAGGACGGCACTGGTCTATCGTGAACAGCAACCGATCAATTCCAGGTGAGGAGATCTCTAGACTATATTCGCCCGGTATGGGGTCTTCGACATCCAAAATACCGCTGATCTGCCGACTAACCGAGGCGCAATCATCCACCTGAACACCCGCTTCACGATCGATGTAGACGCGCAGCAAGCTCTGTTTGCCCGCCGCCCTGAATTCAAGCCCCCAAAGAGTAAACCCCAAGGCCTCGATCGTTGCCCGGAGCAACGCATCTAGCTCTGCTTCTTTTCTGGTCATTCGACCACACCCACCAATCGACAGATACAAAAAAACCCCAATCAGGGGCCTCGTAACACTGCACACCTTTGGGTACGACCGGCTTATACAGGACAAGATTGAACGCTTATCCGACCGCTCCGCACCTTCTCTATTGCACGCTTGAGTACTCGATCAAGCAAGCCTTACAGAGCAGGCCTCACAATGACGCAGAGTATACGCGTAAAAGAGGGGTGGTTCAACGCGCATTATTACCTTGTGATGCCGCCAGGCTCGGTGATGATGATCAACCGAGCCAATCGGATAATCACGGCTCAAAACAGGATTAACTTCCAACGAGTGAGCGGCAGGCTGATCCGGTCAAGCCCGCGGGGGCGCTACGCAAAATGTCCACGCGTTCGATTTGCAATCGCAACCAGAGACAGCATGACCGGGACCTCTACCAGCACCCCAACCACCGTCGCAAGGGCCGCCCCCGAATTCAGACCAAACAGGCTGATCGCTACAGCAACGGCGAGCTCAAAGAAGTTAGAGGTGCCAATGAGTGCAGCGGGCGCCGCCGTGGTGAATGGAACGCGCCACAAATAACCCCATCCGTAGGCCACGACGAACATCGCGTAACTCTGGATCAACAGAGGAATAGCGATGAGCAGGATAACCAGCGGCTTATCGAGGATAGTTTGAGCCTGAAATCCGAACAACAGTACCACTGTCGCAAGTAAGCCCATGACTGAGAAAGGCTTAACCTTGGCTGTAAATGCCTCGATAGCCGAGGTATCTCCCGATTTATCAAGCGATTTGCGGGTCACAAACCCAGCTGCCAGCGGCACCACAACATACAAAATAACCGACAACAGCAGAGTTTCCCACGGCACCACAATATTGGTGATACCTAACAGCATTGCCGCAATGGGGGCAAAGGCAAATACCATAATGATGTCATTGATCGACACCTGGACCAGCGTGTAGTTAGCGTCGCCGCGAACTAACTGGCTCCATACAAACACCATAGCTGTACAAGGGGCAACGCCGAGTAAAATCATACCTGCGATGTACTGCTTCGCAGACTCGGGGTCTACCAAATCGACAAACAAGACCTCGAAGAAGAGAATGCCCAATCCCGCCATGGTAAAGGGCTTGATTAACCAGTTCACGACCAAGGTGATACAGAGTCCTTTAGGCTTCTTGCCGACATCTTTCAAGGAAGCAAAATCGACATTCACCATCATCGGATAAATCATTACCCAAATGAATACGGCGACAACAAGATTAACGCTCGCATATTCGAGCGCCGCAATGGCTTGAAATAAACCCGGGATCGCCACCCCAAGACCCACTCCGGCGACAATACACAACCCCACCCAAACCGACAAATAGCGCTCAAATAGACCCATAGCCGATGTACCCTCCTCGCTCATAAAAGTTCGTCTTCGATGCGCCGCTTCAACATTCCGAAGGCTTCATCAAAGGCGGCCTGCACTGCTTCTTCTGACCCTTGCACATGCGCCGGATCAGGCGTACTCCAATGCAACTTTTGATGATCACCAAAAAACACCGGACAAGTCTCATTGGCCGCCTGATCACACACAGTGATCACAATGTCGAAGTTCTCGCCGTCGAATTCATTCCAAGACTGACTGCGGACATCGCCCACGGCTATGCCATGGCGCTTAAGGGTTGCAATGGACCCCGGGTGCACGTAGCCAGCAGGCTTGCTTCCCGCACTGCGGGCGAAGTAGCGACCGCGCCCTAACTCGTTAATCAGCGCCTCCGCCATAATCGACCGGCATGAATTACCGGTACACAACACTAGAACATTCTTCACTACTCAGTCCTCTTATCAACTCATAGCCCTTCAACACCTGCCGTCTGCCGTTTACCAGCGCGGTCTCTCGATCACATCATCCTGCACATTAGCGTATGAACGCCCCTACATCTGATTAGCCGAAGTAGTTCGCCAACTCGATGACGGCACATCCCTTGCCTTTGTCGGTGCGCATCGTCGCAAATTCTTTACTACAGCAGTCTTTCACCATAAACCCAATCAAGTCCTGCATCACATCAAAGTGAGCAAAGTAGATAATCGATCGACCCTGCTTCTGAGACCGAATAATGCCGGCATTCGTGAGGTGGCTTAGATGAAAAGATAGGGTGTTGTGCGGTGTACCGAGTGCTTCACTAATAGCACCGGCTGCCAGCCCGTCAGATCCCGCTTCCACCAGCAAACGAAATGCTTTTAAACGCGTCTCTTGAGACAGCGCATCGAATATCATGGTGGCGTTATTTATTTCCATATGTCTAGACTAGTCGACAGATTGCATGAGTGTCAACCTGCCTAGTATTAGGCTTGCACTTAATAAACGGTCAGGTCAGAACTGTCTCGATATAACCTTTATTGCTTGTGGATATTAAATCGATACTCGTGCCGTTGCAGAGGCTCGACTTGACCCACTTGATAGGTTTGAACCCGCATTTCGCCATCACCGTAAAGGGTAAATACCCGAAACATAGGGTTGTGACGGCTTTCGTCTGGAATCTTGGTTCGCTCTAGAGCAGGAATATGAAGGTAGTGGACATCTCCCAACTGTTTTGAGTGCTCTACCCGATCCATATCCATGTGGAGATCTCCGGAAATGACAGCTACCAGATTAGGACGCGCCACAACCTTGGCAAAATCTGGGTTAGCAATCCCTTTATCGGCGCGCTCGGGATACACCCCAAGTTGCGCGCCGTGCACTACCAAGATTGCGGGCTTCGGCGCGATCGCGTCGAGTTGCGCCAGTGTCCGGTTGATACCGTTATCTAAAAGCTCCCGGCCTTCATCTGGCGAGGTCATAACCAGCGCCACATGATCTGTTTCTACCACATAACTCGGCTGAGTCATTGCAGGCTTAGGTGCGCCCCAACGGTTAGCGTACTCAAGAAATCGATCCACCGTACTGTTGTGCTCCTCGTTACCCATAATGGGGTAAAAAGGCAATTTCAGTTGCGCCAGTGCCGCTGTGGAGTTGACGTACTGAATTTGGGTACCTTTGTGCGCGATATCGCCAACGCCCACTGCGAAGTCAAAACCGCTGGTATTGGCCATGCTGTTCACCTGATCAATTGCAGCAATCATATTGGGGAACTGTGGCTCGGGCTTGGGCTCGGCATCGCCCAACACGACAAACCGAAGCAGCACCTGTTGGGGCACAACGTTTGGCTTAGCAGACACGTCAGCGCGGGCATTAGAAATAAACAAACTGCTCAGCAGAATAGTCACGATAAACGTTACGGAAACAAACTGCATAGTGCCGGCTCTTTTTGGAATTCTTGGCGTTTATAACATAACTTTGTGACAGCTGTCTTAGGGCACTGCCGCTTATCTAATCGCTGGTTTGGTCTGGCGGAGGGTGCGCTCACTCGCCCAGTTTCATAGGGTGTGGTACAGAAATCGGGACCCCCTCACTTACCCAAAGGACGGAAGTTTATTCTTTATTGCTCCGCGCCCACTGCCCGTTTACCGACTGCCCATACCTTTATTAAGCACAATAAGCGAATTTTGACACAACACAATAAGCGAACAACAGCATATAGATGCGCTCACAAAAAGCAACACATAAGCTTTTTTCTGTGGTGAAATCGCTCCATACACCCAAAAGAAACTTATATGTTTCAAAAACTCAAAAAAGAAACTAATATATTTCTTATTGTCAGCAATATATAAGTTTCATCATGAATTCACTACTCGAACAGATCAAAAAACGTCGTATCGCATTGAACCTCAAGCAGCACGATATGATGCTACGCGTTGGTATATCGCGCCAGCAATATCAGCGATTGGAATCCAAGGGCAATCCACGGCTTGATACTCTTGAGCTAGTTGCTAAGGGGCTTAAAAGTGAGTTGCTGCTGATACCACAGGAAAAATTGAATGCTGTGCTGGCGGTACTGATCGACGATGCTCTTTCACCCACTGGGCCATCAACTGGGGCACCAACCGAGCCAAGCCAGACGGGAAAAGAACAAAGTAACCCATTGGCCGATGATCCATGGCAGGGATTGCTCGGAGAAAATGAATGAGCACAGACACCAATGATGAAGTAAATGTTCTACAGCTCTCAATTCATGGCGTGCTGATCGGTTATTTCGCAGGGTTTAGTGAAAACCGATCTATAACCCGTTAAGTGGGTGGGGCAGAAAATAAGGGGACTCAGCGGATATTACCGAAGGGGCTCACGCCCACATCGATAAGTTGGTAGCGGGGGCCGGATTTGAACCGACGACCTTCGGGTTATGAGCCCGACGAG
>OBNU01000054.1_pt1 | contig 18143 bp, 22 predicted proteins | sample 1494211 | NCBI WGS metagenome assembly OBNU01 (sample SAMEA3275559, study PRJEB22092) | marine metagenome | biome: ENVO:01000252 "freshwater lake biome"; feature: ENVO:00002042 "surface water"; material: ENVO:00000021 "freshwater lake" | collected 2014-06-21T10:00:00+00 | depth 2 m | reverse complement strand
CTAATCAGCAGGCGATTTTGGCTGCAATTGCTGTTGTGCAGGCTAAGACGGATTTGATTGGGACGGCCTCGCTAACGGTCGCAGGGCCAGTGCTGACCGGCACGGAATTACAGCGACTACGCATTGGCGATGACTATAAAACGGCAAACGGTCGAGCTATTACGTTTGCATTTGACTCAATTATCACGCCAGTCAGTTGCACCCTTGAGTTTACTCAAGACGAGTGCACTGGCATACCTGACGTCTTGACGCTGACAGGCTCAGCTAGTGCGACAGATGGCGTGGTTACAGCAGTATTTGAGATTGATGCGGACGACTGGGCTGGCATTGATGCGGCAAATTACACGTGGGTCATGTCAGTGGTCGACAGCAATGGCAATGTTCTTTCGTTCAGCAGTGCCAACCAACGGCACCGATTCATCATGTTCTATTAAAGGATAGGCAAATGGCTGTGCTACTCAACGCAGTAACGACCAACACTGTTGGCACTGGCGCTGCAACGGCTGACTCGACGCGACAACTCATTGAAATACCGAGCGACGCAGTATTCAATGGGGCAATTGTGACAATTGAAGGCTCATCTGTTGACAATGCCGCTAAGTATTCAGGCATCGATCGCATTGCCACGCTAACCAGTGCGGGTAATGGTCCGATTATTGAGTTGCCGATCGGCCATTTCGTCCGTGCTGTGCTAACTAACGCAGGGAGTGCAACAAATGTTACGGTCAACATGCTGGCAATTGATTAGCGTGCACCCCCTGGGTGGCCTGGGTCCTTTTGCGTCTATTTTTTCCATTGCGGTACAAAGATTCTCAAATAATCAACACATAGTCCCGCTTATTTTCTTGGGGGTTTGGGGGCAAAGTGCAAGTTGAACGTATCGAAATTTCGAAACTGACATTAGACCCTTCGAACGCTCGCAAGCACAGCGAACGCAACATTGAGGCTATTGTCGCAAGCCTAAATCGGTTCGGCCAGCAAAAGCCAATCGTCATTGATAAGTCAAGCGTGGTGCGCGCAGGCAACGGAACTCTGGCAGCTGCCAAGTCGCTAGGCTGGACGCACATCAACTGCGTGCAAACGGAACTGGATGGAATGGACGCTACTGCATACGCAATAGCCGACAATCGAACCGCAGAGCTTGCCGAATGGGATGTGGATGTGTTGGCAGCTGAGCTGGAAGGGTTGCAACTTGAGGGAATGCTGGAGGTTTCGGGCTTTACAGATGCGGACCTAAAGAAGCTGCTGCCAGAAGACGAGGAAACCAAGCTGTCGCAGCTCGACGTTAAAGAACCGCCGCGAATGTCCTGGGTGCTACTGGGGATACCAACGGTTCGCTTTGGCGAAATAGCACAGGACGTTGAGCGACTTGCTGCTGTGGTGACTATATGCGAGACCACTGCAAATGACGGGTAAAACAGACAACCACAATCCAAAAGTGAAACTAGACCTTCGCCGCTTTTTTTTGCGCAAGTATCACGATGCGCCGCCGATCGTTTTTGACTGCTGCCAAGGCTCAGCGGTTATGTGGACGCAACTACAAAAAGAATTTGCGGTCTCGCGATATTGGGGTGTAGACCTCAAGCCTAAAAAAGGCCGGCTTAAAATCGATTCCGTTAAAGTGCTTGAGCAGCCTGGATGGGATTTTGACGTTATCGACGTCGACACCTACGGCGAGCCGTGGAAGCACTGGCTGGCGTTACTTCCGAATTTGGCTAAGCCAGCGACAGTCTTTTTGACGATCGCCACAATTCGCATGGGTGGAGGCGGAAACATAAGCCGCGAAGCTCGCAAGCTACTCGGAATTGACGGGCTTTCGTCGCTCCCTCAGTCGTTTTGCGGGAAATTAAGCACCCTTGCAGGCGATTTAGCGTTGGCTTGCGGCAGTAAATCGGCTACAATTGTAGAGGCAGTCGAAGCAGTTTCGACCGGAAACGCTCGCTATATTGGCGTGCGTCTTGAGCCAAAGAACGGCTTGCCAGCAGCGCCAACTGCCAGCAAGCCTAAACACCGCAAAGCTGTAAAGGAGCAATGCAATGTCTGAACAAACCATTATCGCATGGACAAACCACACATTCAATCCGTGGATGGGCTGCGTGAAAGTGTCGGAGGGGTGCCGTAACTGCTACGCGGAAACCCTCACGAAAAACCGTATGGGACTTAGCCTTTGGGGTCCAGCATCGACCACGACCAGGCAGGTGACGAAATCACCGTGGCAAAACGTAGTCAAGTGCAATAAGGATGCACGACTAGCTGGTGAGCGTCGCAAGGTTTTTTGCGCTAGCCTTTGCGATGTTTTTGAGGATCACCCAATTGCCAACGAGACGCGACCTCGCCTATGGGAACTGATTAGGCAATGCACTTGGTTGGATTGGCAGCTATTGACTAAGCGACCGCATCGCATATCGAACAATCTTCCAAGCGACTGGGGCCCTGACGGATGGCCCCATGTTTGGCTTGGCACGTCGGTTGAGGATATGCGAGTTGCTGACCGTGTGGATCATCTGCGAGTCATTCCAGCAGTGGTCCGTTTTATTAGCTACGAGCCAGCCCTTGGACCGCTCAACGATTTGGATATCACCGGCATTGACTGGATTATTTACGGCGGCGAATCTGGTCCGGGGCATCGAGCAGAGGATAAGCAGTGGGCTCGCGACATGCACGCTAAGTGCAGCGCAAACGGTACTGCGTTTTTCCACAAGCAGTCTGCTGGCTATCGTACAGAACTCGGCATCGAGCTAGATGGCCAGATTGTCAGGGAGTATCCAGAGCCGAGATGCCAAGAGAGATACGCGACATTCGCATGATGCAGCGAGCGCTAGAGCAGAGATGGCCAATTGAGCCTAGCCACAAAAAGGGAATTGTGGCTAGGCTTTTGCGCATTATTGCCAGCGACGCAAGTACGCCGCGAGAGGTTACAGCAGCTGCTAAAGCACTATTGGCAGCGGAAAGTCAAAACCAAGCAGATGAGCATAAGGCAGTGGATGTGGAACTTGACGCAAGAAACATTGAACTGGATGCAATCGCTGCCGATCTCGGAATTGAAACGAGTGTTGTCGTCAATGCCGAAAGAACGCGCATCGGTTGCGATAACGGAGTTGCGCAAGCCGATAGCGACGAGGCACACACAAGATGAGCACGAACGCGACTTAGACCGCAAGCGCAAGGAACGCTCGCGGCAAGCGGCAGTCCACATCGGCCAAGTAGCAGACCCAGCACGCAAAGCAGCCTGCCTAGCCGATCCCGAACTGTTCCTTCGCACGTACATGGGCTACCGGTTTACCCGAGACTTTTACCCGCATCAGAGGCGTATGATTCAGGCGATTTACGAGCGAGCACAATACGGCGGAAGCAAGGCATTCGCAGCACCACGCGGCGACGGCAAGACAGAAATCTGCACTGCGATGATTGTCTACGTCATGCTTGCCCAACTCGTGGATTACCCAGTCGCTGTGGCGGCAACGACCAAGCTAGCCCATGACATTTTCAGGGATGTCAAATACCACTTCGAGAGCAGCGAGTCATTGGCTGCGGACTTTCCCGAAGTGTGCGATCCCATTAAAGCTCTCGAAGGCGCACCACAGCGAGCAGCAAAACAGCATGTCGGCGGCGAACTGACACGCATCGAGTGGAGTCGAGACCGCATTGTGTTACCTCGTGTGCCTGGCAGCCCATACGGCGACTACTGCATGAACTACTACGGTCTGGACGCTGCCATCCGCGGCGTTCGCATCCGCGGTAAGCGTCCGAAGCTCGTGCTAGTCGATGACCCCGAGACGCGGGAATCAGCCAAAAGCGATATGCAGATCCGAGACCGGGAGCAAATGCTAGATCGCGACGTTGGTGGCCTGGGCGGTCAGGGTGGTAACGTATCCGTCGTGGCTATCACCACATGCCAAAACCGCAAGTCGCTGAGTTGGAAGTTGACCGGCGAAGACATAAACGGCAGCAAGATTAAGCCGGCCTACGAGGGCGAGCGGTTCGCAGCAATCAAGGAGTGGCCTAAGAACGCCGGCATGTGGGACGACTACATAGCCCAGCGGAAGGTAGACCAGAACGACGGCGACCCATACGGCAGTAAGGCAACGCAACTCTACCTCGACAATCGCGAGGCGATGGATGAAGGCTGTGAAGTCATTAACCCAGGACGCTTTGACCGCAGGCCACGACCGGACGGCGAGCCGCGCGAGCATTCTAACCTACAGCACTGCTATAACTTCATCGCCGACAATGGGCTACCTGCGTTTCTTGCCGAGTACCAAAACGAGCCCGAGCCAGAAGAGGAGGTCAAAACCGCCGGTGTAACGGCTGGTATGGTCATTAGCCGAACGAACCTATTTAGCCGCGGGGAGGTGCCAGAGCAAGCCGAAGCGATCACCAGCGGCATTGACGTTGGCAAGTACGGCAGCCACTGGGTCAAGGTTGCGTGGTGGGGCAATGCCATTGGTGCCATCGTCGACTATGGCGTAATGGAGACCTACGGACTCAATGTGAAATCGAGCGAGCAGTCCGTCGAGCGTGCATTGTTGGCAGCCTTCCAGAGTTGGTCGGAAGACCAGTTAGCCAAAGATCCGCCATTGCTTTCTTTCGTCGACTCTGGAGACTTTACCGATGCGGTGTACTCGTTCACACGAACGGCTGGCGCACCGTTTTTCCCCTGCAAGGGTTTCGAGGGCTGGAACTTCCGAGTACCAGAAGAATCGCCAACAAAGAAGCCATTTATTTCAGCCTATGCAAGTCAGCTCGAGCACGCGGGGGTGTGGCTCTACAACCTCGATAGCTGGCACTGGAAGAACTGGGTTCACGCGCGGTTTAGCGTTAACCCGATCGAGTCGGAAAACTTCGTCGATGGCTCGTTATCGCTGTGGCAACCTGAAAATAACAAAGAGCACCTTAGCTTTGCCAAGCACATTACTGCCGAAGAATTGCAAGAAGTCTTCGAGCCTGGCAAGGGAGTCAAGAAACACTGGGCGAAGGTAGCACGCAATAACCACTGGCTCGATGCCTTGGCTTATGCGTGTGCGGCTGCGTCGTGTGTAGGCATTCGGCTAGTCAGCTCCGAACTGCCAATCAGTCAGCAAATCCAACAACAACCACGCCGAGTCAACCGATTCAGCGACCAACACGGACGACCATTTGTGGCAACGTACAGGAAATAGCATGAGCAAAAACAAACTGCCAAACATTGAGGCAACTCCACCGAAAGCGGAGGTGCAGGAGACATCGACGCCACTACAAGAGGTTCGGATCTCGATCGACTTGACGGCTTACCCGTATTTTTCACCGGCTGGCTACATTGCGCCGCACCTGAACGTGTCGAAGCGTTTGACAACACGGCAAGCAAAAGCACTCCGGGCTATTACCGAAATGCACCCAAACCAAACCGTGGCTATACAGTCAATGCTAGATGCAATCGCTGACGCGATCGAGCTTACTACCAATGTAACATTTTAACAATGTGCTACACCTAAACTGTAGACATTGTTTGCACGCCATGCGATTCTATATGCATGGCAACATTTACAAGCTACGACGCCGCAATGACTGCGGCACTCGAAAACGCAGACTTTGAAAGCACTGGCAGTATAGGGAAAGCCAGGGAGTTCATTGACGCATGCGCTGCTCTTGACCTCCTTGTCCCAGACAGTGCCAGCGATCAAGGTTCGGCGCAGTCTTTCAATGCTGCAACTCGTGATCGTTTGCGAATGCGAGCCCAAGCGTTAGTTGCCGTCGCCAGCGGCTCCCAGGCGAGGTTCTACTCGTTCAATACGGGGGGCTTTCGCTAAATGTTGTGGAGCAATATTTTTGGCGGCAAGAAGCCTACGCCAGCCGCAAAATACACGCCAGGCAGAGCGGCTAAGCCCGCGCCAACAATTTCTAAGCAGTTTGCGGCAATTCGTGCAGACTACGAGATGAATCGCAATACGCGATTTGTCCGCAAGCGTCGCGGCGTGGCTGCTCGCGGGTCGGGTGCTGACTATCACTTTCGCACCGAGACCGACTATTACGACTCGATCGAGCAAGCCCGCGACATGGACCGCAATGATGCGGTAATCGGGATTCTTGCTGACCGTCGAGTTGATAACATCGTGCAGGGTGGATTCAAGCTCGACCCCAAGACCGGCGACAAACGGCTTGACCTTGACCTATGGCAGCGATGGCATGCGTTTACCGGCGACCCTGACACCTGCGACATTTGCGGCGAAATGACTTGGCAAGAGATCGAGAGGATTTGCTGCCGAGCCGAATGTGTCGATGGTGACATTGTGGTGATCGGGACCGACGAGGGTTCGTTTCAGGTTGTGGAGTCACACCTGATTCAAACCAAGGGGCGAGCGAACGATACGTTTCTTGGTGTGACGACTGACCGCTATGGCAAGCGATTGCAGTACCACGTCATGGAAGAGCTGAACGAATTTGGTTCGCTAGGCGATTCGACGCCGATTGACGTTCGCGACGAGACTGGACGGCGGCAAGTTTTTCACGTTTACGATCCAAGCCGCGTCAGCATGACCCGCGGCGTGACCAAGCTGCACGCTGTCTTTGCGTATGCTGGCATGCTGGAAGACATCAACTTTGCCAAGCTAGTCCAACAGCAAGCGGCATCGTGTTTTGCGATTATCCACGAATACAGCACACAGGCAGCACTGCCAAAACTCAAGGGTTACGGCGAATCGTCGACCGAAATCACAGCAACCGGCGACAGTCGAACCATCGACGGCATTGGTCCCGGCATGGAGTATCACGGGGCACCGGGGCAGAAGGTGACAGGATTCTCCCCTAACATCCCGAACAGCGAATACTTCCAACAAGTCCGCCTGATTATGCAAGTACTGGGAGTCAACTTCGGCTTGCCATTGTGCCTTGTGCTGATGGATGGCAGCGAGACCAATTTCAGTGGCTGGCGTGGTGCGGTTGACGAGGCCAGAAAGGGTTTTATTGCAGACCAACAAAACCTCGTCCGTCGATTGCACAATCCGGCCTATGAGTGGTGGCTCTCGCGTGAGATCGACAGCGATCCCGCACTCCGCAGGGCAGCCGAGCGGCGCGACATTTTCGCCCACAACTGGAACCTCCCAACGTGGTCGTACATCGAGCCGGTTGCCGATGCAGAAGGCGACGCAGTGCAATTGCGCAACGCACTCACCAGCCCGCGACGCTTGCACGCAGCCCGCGGAAACGACTGGGAGGAGTTGTCGGAGGAAATCGTAGACGACAACCTCTACGCGATCCAGAACGCAGCGGCTAAGGCTGCCGAGTTTAACGCAGCCAACCCGACTGCACCTCCGTTGACATGGCGTGACCTGATTGCTCTGCCAATGCCAGAAGGCCAGACGCTCAGCCTGCAAGATCCTGCGGTAGTAGCCAATCAAGAGACCGGTGAGCAGGCAGCTAGTGCGGAAATGCTCGGCGTGGGCCGGCGCGACTATCTGAACAGCCGCAGGGCAATTAACGACATCCTGACTGAACTGCAGAGCGGCACAGTCAGCGAAAACCGTGCAAGGCTCGACCTTGATGCTCTCGGCGTGCCACCGGCGAAGATTGACGCATACATCCTAGACGCGGCAGACGGTTCAATCGAGTCGCCTCAGCTAGTGGAGGAAGTTGCCAGTGCTTAACCAAATCAAGCTCTACGGTGTGATTGGCGAGGACGTGACCGCCGTTGAAGTCAAGCAGCAGCTAGACGCAATGGACCAGTCGCAACCGCTCGTTGTCCGCATTCACAGCGAGGGCGGAAGCGTACCGGATGGGCTGGCTATTTACGACGCACTGCAAGCCTACGCAGGGCCGAAAAAAGCAATCATCGAGTCAGCAGCGTTTTCAATTGCTAGCCACATTGCGATGGCGTTTGACGACGTTGAGATAACCGAGAACGGCTATCTGATGATTCACAATCCGCATATGGAAGTGTCGGGCGACAGCAAGGATCACAGCCAAGCAGCAGACGTGCTTAGCAAAATGCAGGCAAGCATGGTCGAGGCGTACAAACGCAAGACCGGCAAAAGCGAAGACGAAGTTCTGGCAATCATGGCTGCCGAAAGCTGGATCAACGCCAATGAAGCACTTGCTGCTGGCTATGTCAATCGAATCACAGCACCGCGACAAGCCGCACTGCGGGCAGTCGCAAAGCTCACAACTATGCCGCAAGGAGTATTGCGGTCGCTATGTGGCGACGGCTCCGATGCGTGCGAAAACCGTGACTCAGAAGGGACAACCATGTCTGACACGCAACCAGTAGCCGCATCACTGGCAGAAATCAAAGCGGCATACCCCAAAGCAAACGCCGAGTTCATCGTGCGTTGCCTTGAGAAGCAATTGCCTGTTGCTTCCGTTATGACCGAAGCACTCGGCGCGATGGAAGAAGAAATGAACGCACTCCGCGCCAAAGTCGCTGAGTACGAGCAGAAAATGGCCGCAATGGAAACGCAAGAGCCAACCGGAGCGATGGAAGAGGAAGAAGAAATGTCAGCCGAAGCCAAGGCTAAGGCAATGGAAGAGGAAGAGCCAGAAGCCAAGGCCAAGGCCAAGGCAAAGACCGGCGTAAAGCCAGTTGCTAAGGCTACGAGCGTTCCTCGCGTTTCCGCATCGGTCCGCTGGAACGAGCAGATCGAGGCCAAGGTTGCCAAGGGCTTGCCCAAGGCTAAGGCCGCGTCACTGGTCAACAAAGAAAACCCCGGCTTGCGTGAACAAATGCTTGCCGAAGTCAACCCCTAACTCACAACCAAGCAAGCTAAGGAGGCTCAAAAATGAGTCAGTATGTAGATACCGGAGTGCGGACATTTATTGCCGATGCTGCCATCACTCAATTTGCCCGCGTGGTCTTTGAGAGTGATAGCCGCGTCGTAACCGCCGGCCTTACTGAGGTTGGCGTCGGCATTGCCATGAATCCTGCATTCGCAGCTGGCGACGCAATCCAAGTCAAGCTTTGGAACAGTGCTGGCACGTTCAAGATGCGAGCGAGCGAAGCATTGACCGCAGGTGCCACACTTTATACCGAGTCGGACGGCGAAGTGCAAGACACCGCACAAGCGACAGCAGTTCCATTTGCCCAAGCACTTGAAGCTGCAACCGCAGATGGTGACATCATCGAATGCGTGTTGCTGCCATACCGTGGCGCGGCTGCTGAGTAACGAAACCCCAGGCGTGGCCCTGGTCTATCTGGAGTAGCTACCAGAGAAGCCGGGCCACTTTTTGAATTGATTTGTTTTGCCTGGGGATAAAGGTAAAGCAAATGCCAAGCCCAACCAGTAGCTTAGCTACACTTCGGCCAGACCTGGCCACGTTTTTGGAATTCGATCTTGAGAGCGAGCGAAACGGCTACATTGCAACCCGCGTATTGCCGGTTGTTGATGTGGTTTCGCAAGCAGGTAACTTCGGCAAGATTCCGCTGGAGCAGTTGTTGCAACAGCGAGAAACACGACGATCCCCAGGCTCCGGCTACGGACGTGGCACGTTCGAGTTTGAGACGGCGGTCTATGCCACCGAAGAGCACGGCGTCGAAGAAGTCGTTGATGACCGCGAAGCGAAGATGTACGCAGAGTATTTCGACGCAGAGCAAGTGTCGACCATGCGAGCCTTTTCGGCTGTCTTGCGCAACGCTGAGCAGCGCGTAGCAGCCGCCATTTTCAACGCCACGACTTGGACGGGTGCAGCACTTACCACCGGCATTACGCACGAGTGGGACGACGCACCCAACGCTGTTCCAATTACGGACGTAGAGGCGGCAGTTCGCAAGGTTTACGACGGCAGCGGCTTGTGGGCCAATGCGCTGATCATTAACAAGAAGGTTTTTCGCAACCTGCGGAACTCCGCTCAGATCATCGACCGCATTGAGTCGGCTGGTGCTGGCAGCCCATCGAAACCAAGCGACATCACCGAGCAAATGCTCGCAGCGGTGTTTGACTTGGACTTGGTTATTGTTGCCGGGACTAGCAAGAACGGTGCAAAGGAAGGTCAACCAGCCTCGCCAGCACAGATTTGGTCTGACGAGTATGCGATGGTGGCCAAGATTGCTACCAGCAACGACATGCGTGAGCCTTGCATCGGTCGCACGTTCCACTGGTCGGAAGACGGCTCGACCGTTGGCGGCACAGTTGAAAGCTACCGCGAAGAGGCTGTTCGTGGCGAAGTCATCCGCGTACGCCACGACATTGATGAGGTGGTCCTTTACCCACAAGCAGGCCACTTGCTGAGCAACATCACCACCTAATGAGTAGCCAATTCCGCAATCAGTTCCGCCGTTCTGCTGCACCGTCACTAGTGCGGCAGTTCGGCGAGGACGCGATCTACTATCCACTCGGAGCGGGCGGCAGGACCATTAAAGCCATCGTCGAACGCAGCGAGGAAATAGTCGAAAACGGAATTGCTCAGGTGGTGCGTGTGCGAGTCATCAACGATTGCACGCTAGGAATAGCGGCGACCGAAATCAATGACGGACGCGACGAAATAGCTGTTGCTCTCACTGAGGGCGGCAGCTTGGAGCGGCGGCAAATCGTACGGATGGAAGACGACAGCAACGGAATGGTGAGGGTGCGAGTTCGCTAATGCCAACACCAATTCCAGAGTTGATGGCGATTGAGGTTGTCGCAAGACTTCGCGAAATCAAAACCGCGAACAACTACGACTTTACCGCATCGCAAGTCGATCGAGTTAACCGGGATGGCTCGACGTTTGAATATCGGCATTTATCGATTCGCGTCGACCAACCAGGGCAAGAGCGGATACCAGAGTCGGATTGCTCAGGCAATCCGCCAGCAATCGCATGGTCACAAACATTTGAGGTCCGGTGCTTTTGCCGCAACAGCAATGCAACGGAGCAACCAGACGTTGAAACGGTCGAGCCGTATGCCACGAGCGTTAACGACATGGTGGCTGCGGTTTACAAGGCGATCACAACGCCAGTCGTGAGCCCATCAACGTGGTACACGATAGGCGGCAGAGCATTCGATACACAGTTTGGATCGGTGGAGTATTTTTCATCCGACGACGGCGAGTACCACGGGGCAATGGTGCCAATCGTTTGCATGTACCGCGTGAGTGAGAACAACCCATTTGAGAATCGTGCCTAATGATTTCCATCACCGTCAAAGGAAAGATCGAGCAGCTTGCAAGGGCCGTAGGGACAGACGGCCCAAAGAAGTTCCGGCGAGAGACAGCAACGGCAATCAATGCGACGGCACGCAAGACCATCAATATGCTGTCGAAAGAAATCGGCAAAGAGTTAGCGACACCGCAAAAGGCAATCAAAACAACGATCAAAGTCGCAAGCAAAGCAAGCCAAAACAAGCTTGGTGCGACCGTCCGCCAGCGACCGACATCGAGGCTGTCCTTGAAAGAGTTTTCGGCAAGGCAAACCAAGAAGGGCGTCAGCTACCGAGTCAGTAAATCGCAGGGACGCAAGACGCTAGCGGGGGCATTTATCGTTGACAAGATTGGCGGCCATGCGTTCAAGCGGAAAACAAAATCAAGGCTTCCAATTGTCAAACTCCAAGGCCCATCCCCCTGGGGCGTAACAGTCAAAAACAAGCTCGACCAACTAGTCGCAAAACGTGACGTTGAGCCCGAGCTAATCAAGCAAGTCGAACGACGGATTCGAGCAATCAATTACAAGCGATCACAAGGCAGATAAATGACACTACTACGACGAATTGGCGTTCTGCTCGCAAAGGTTGAGACGACGCCTGGAACCGATGCAGCGCCAGACGCAACGGACGGTGCGTGCAATTTTTACAACGTCAGCATCACACCAAACATCGGCATGGTGACACGCGAAGGCCAAGGCGGATTTGGCAAGTTGTCGAGCGTGCCAGAGGGTTTTGGATGCACGCTGACTTTCCGCACCTACGTTGAATGGGACGGGACCGCGAGCGAACCGTTTTGGGCTGATGTGCTCCTTCCTGGATGCGGCTGGGTTAAGGCGACTAACACGTTCACGCCGAGGGCGGAAGCACCTGGCAGCGACGTCAAGACGCTGACTTTTTATCACTTTTTGAACGGGAAGCGTCGACGCATGTACGGTGCTGCTGGGACGTTTGCTTTCCACGCTCCGACCGGTCAGCCTGCATACTTGGATTGGACGTTTACCGGTGTGTGGGGTGGCGAAACAGACACGGCAATCGTCACGCCAACCTACCCGACCGACCTGCCAATCCGCTCGACGGGCGTGACGCAGCTCGGCGATGTCAATCTGTGTGCTAGCGAGGTAGTCATCGATGCAGGCAACTCAGTCATTCTCCGCGAGTGCTCGGCCAACATCGGCAGCCAACTGCGTGCTGGCTACGAGTCGGCAATCATCACTGACCGCACCCCAACCATTACAGTCGATCCAGAAGCCAAGCTGATTGCAACACGCGACGCATACGGTGCCTGGATTGCACAGACCGAGGCATTGTTCGAGCTCGACATTGCAGGGCCAACTGACAGCCTGCTTACCTTCGACGCACCGAAGGCACAGATCATCTCGAATGCCGACGGCGACCGTAATGGGTTAGCTATCGACACGCTGCAACTGCAGTGCAACAAAAACGGGGCTACACACAACGAGGAGCTGAGTATTGTCTTCACACCGGCGAGCTAAGCTGATTCAGCGGACGATTGACTATACCGAGATTCCTGCCATCGCAATTCCGCTCAATGTGCTGAGCCACCGCGAACGGATGATGCTGTCGGATGCTTGGGATCGCCGCGAGACCGAGGACACAATTGCCGAGTGCCTAAAAATCGCGACAGTCGGCATGGACGTTGAGCAACTGGTCGACACGCTGACCACTCGCGAATGTTACGAGGTTATTGCCGCAGCATTCAATGCGGCAACGCTGACGGATGAAGAGCGAAAAAAATCGTTGTCCTCGCCAACCGGATTCACGGAGAAATCTGCGGAAGTTGTCGGCGGGGACATTGTGAGCTAGGGATAGACGAGAGCAACCCAGCAGAGTTTGAGTGTCAAGCATGCGACGGAGCAGGCTGCGACAAGTGCGATGGCCGAGGACAGTTTTTGTTGACGATGTGCGCGGCAGAGTTTACGCGGGGTATGACCGAACTTGCGAACCTTGCAACCTACGCAGAACGCGGGATGCTGCCAAACTCAGGCACGATACTCGACCAGCCAGCATGGTTTGTTGATTTTTGGCACAACCTGCAAAGCCACCTTACACGCATCGAAAACGAGAAAATAGAACGTGTCCGCAGACGCTGAAATCGTAATCGGAGCAAGAGACCAAGCCAGCAACGTGCTGCGCAAGGTTGGCGGCAATGTTACGTCCCTGTCTGGAATTCTCAAGACGTTCGGGCCGGTAACTGTTGGTGCGACCGCGGCAATTGCAGGGCTAGCGGCTGGCCTAGTTGCATTTGAAAAAGCTAGCACCGTCATCCTTGAACGTGCTAAGGAAATCGACGAACTAGCCAAGGCAGCCAACCGCGTAGGCGAGTCAGTAGGCGACCTGCAAGCGTTCCAGTTTGCCTTAGGTGAAGTGGCGGGCGTCGGTGCCGAGACGGCACAGCAAGCACTGGCCGAACTCCGCAAGTCGATTGGCGAAGGCTTGGCGGGTGGCGAGAAGGCGACGTTTTTTGAGCAGCTCGGACTAGACGCACAGTCGCTTTCTCAGGCTGGCACCGTCGAAGCGTTCAGCAAGATTCGCGAGGCACTCAGCCAAGTCGAGAATGGAGCACAACGGGCAGCCATCGCTGAAAAGCTGCTCGGTGGTGAAGCTCGAAAGTTGATGGGCTTGCTGGGCGATCAATCCGACGCATTCGCCCACAGTATGCAGGCTGCGTCGGACCTAGGGCTAACAATCAGCGATTCGGGCGCGGCTGGCGTCGAGTCGATGAACGACGCACTAGGACGAGCCAACGCGACGTTGGAAGGCATCGTGACACAAGCTACGGTTGCTTTGGCTCCAGCTATCGAGATGGTAGCTGACCGCATCGTTGAGATCGGGGCGACGCTGCAAGGTGCTGACCTCGATGACTGGGTACAAGGCGGCGTAGCACTGGCGGGCGTGACCTACGACGTCCTCAACAACATTCAGCAAGTAGTCGATGCACTGCGGTTTATCTCGACGTTGGGCACGCAGGGCGATCTAAGCCTAGATTTTTCAAGCGGCACGGCAGCGGCACTAACCACCGAGCTGATGGAGAAGCAGGCGCGCAACGCACAGGCTGCCATCGACAAAGCCATTGCCCGCGTCAAAGCACAACGCGAAGCACTTGATACAACCGTTGCAGAAGTCGAAGCCGAAGAGCAAAAAGAAACAGCAGCCGACAAGACGATTGCGGCTCTCGAGCGGCAACTCAGCATTCTTGCACTTGGTCGCGAAGAATACGAGCGGCAACAGCAATTAGCCGCGGCAACGACCGACGAGGAGCGCCAACGCATTCAGGCTTTGCAGCAGCAAATCAGCACTCGGCAAAAGTTGGCTGAAATCGAAAAAGAAATTGCCGACCGTGAAGCGGCGATGGCAAATCAGGGCCCGGGTAACTTTGGCGTTAGTGCAGTGCAAGGCCGGCTAATTACACGCGGGGCGGCAAGCGATCCAACGCAGAAGCTTGTCAAAGTCCAAGAACGCAGCCTAACCGAATTGCAACAAATTAAAGGCTACCTAGAAGAGCAGGTTCGAAACGTGCCGGTTGAGTTGGTCGTTATGGGAGGCGGTGCATAATGGCAGCGGGCCCAGCTATTGAGATGTGGAGCAAAGAACGGGCTAGACCTGAAAGCTCTGACGGAAAAGCACGTGTTTACAGTCGCGAGCGTGCGTTTACGGTTACGCTGGCTGCGGACGATCCACTCGAGGAGGTCTATAACTCAAGCGGACTGCCGCTTGTCTTCGACCTGTTTCCTAGCACATCTCATGTCGTATGCCGCAACCTTGATGTGCAGCGAGTATCTCCTATTCTTGCAATCGTTACCGCACAGTATCGTGGCGAGGTTGGGCAAGATGGTATTGAGTCATCGCCAATAGATAACCCGGTAGTGGTTACCTGGCGCAACGTCACAACGGACGAAGCAATAGACGAGGACTGGGACGGAAAGCCAATTGTCACAGCAAACAGTGAGCCTATTGACGGACTAACTGAGCGGGTTCCTGACCAACAGGCCACAATTGACCGAAACTTTTTAGGCGTTGATATTTACGCAGTCTCGGCGTACTTGCGGTCTAGTAACTCAGATACTTTTCTCGGTTGGCCGCCTGGCACCTGTCGTTTAATGGAGTACAGCGCAACTCGGGTATACAACACAACAGACCCCGGTTTTTGGAAAGTTTCGGCGACTTTCCAATTTCGCATTCCTTACAACACAACAGCCGACAAAGCCTGGTATAAGCGAGTGAGGCACGAAGGATTCATGGTGCGAGATGCAGCAGGCGAAGAACCGCACCACGCTTGGGACAAAAAAACGAAAACGACTGCTAGCCGACCTGTCCTGCTCAAAGAAGATGGCACGCTAGAAACCGACCCCGAAAACGCTCATTTCCTTGAGTTTCGCACACTGGACAGCCTACCTTACAACGCACTGGGATTGGTGGACTAATGGCAGATATATCTCAGACACCGGCCAACGTAGCAATTGGAGCCAGCACCACACGAACGCTTGTCGTGCAGGTAGGCGAAGCGGTCGCGCAGGGGCAGCCGCTGTACCGCGATGCGACCAACAGCAAGTATTACCGCTGTGACGCAAACGACGGAGCGGCAAAGGCACGCGTAGCGGCAATCGCACTAACTGCGGCGGCTCTTGATGGCTATGCACTGGTATCGCTTCCAGGCAACGAACCCGGCAAGTCGCTTGTTAATCTTGGAGCAACGCTGACGGTCGGTGAAATCTATGTTGTGAGTGCAAACGTAGGAGCAATCGCACCTGAAGCAGATTTGGCAACAGGTCACTATGTGACTGTCATTGGCGTTGCAACGACGGCATCTTTGCTCGACTTTCAACCTGTAATCTCTAACGCTCAAGTCCCCTAATGACTGACCGGCAGCAAGTAGGAGTCATGACACCATCGACGACGAAAATCGTCCTTGATGTCGTTCGCTATTTGCGTGCTAACGGTTTTATAGTCGATCGCGGGCGGCAACCGGCATTCAATCCGCCTACCGCACCGATTCACGTCAAGAACACCAGCGGCGAAGAAATACCGGCATTTGCGTGCATGCAAGCCGTAGGCACGCTAGAAAAAGGCAGCCAGAATTACGTTGAGGTTGACCAGCCTACTGACGTAACAGGCGAGGCCGGTTGGTATCTATTCAACGGCATTGCACCCATTGAAACAGACGGCTTTGGCATCGCGTATGACGGCCCATTTGCACGGATGCTAACCGACGGCTCGGCGGTAAGTGCAGGCGACAAATGGCAGCCGACAGTAGGAGCGTGGACCGTCTCGCCTGGCGGAACAATGATCATTGCCGCTGGCGCGGATGACATCGAAGCGGATGTTATGCGGGGCTTTGTGCTAGGTGCTGGCGGTGGCGGCCAAATGCTGATGGGCAGGGTTACTGCCCAAGGAGTCGCGAGCACTGGCGATTGGTTCGGCCTCGATTATGTCGACGTGACCGTGATCTGGGGACCGGATGCACTAATAGCAACCAGCATTCGCATCTACGACCACTCGGGCGATATCCTCGACCTAGCTGACCTGACCGGCTACAGCGTTTGGGCTAGCCAGACTAGGGCTAGGACGCTCGATCCCGGCAAGGCTTGCACGGTGCTGACGCCACTGTTCTGGGCTGCCGTCAACCGTGGTTGCTCTGCCGATAACCAGACATATCGGGAGTGTGAATAGTGGCTCCGCGTATTTGCTGCTGTGATCCGTGCTTAATCGCAAGCGACGATTTCAATCGGGCCGATTCCAACCCGCCGAGCGGTAGCTGGCTTGTCGTGGATGGCGAGTGGGAGATCGACACTAACCGTCTACGCTCAATCACAGATGGGCCGATCGTCACCACGATTAAGCAAGACGCATCGACGCGGCCAAACACCGAGTATAGCATTCGCGTTTACTTCAAAGCGCGAAACATTGGTATCGGTTCGTCTTTTGGTGTGATCTGCGGATACGTCGACGAGGACAACTTTGCCTGGGTGCGGTTCGATCGCGTGGGCGATTCGGTGCTTCCGAAGTTCTACATGCGGTCGGGCGGCTCCGACACGCTGATTATGGACATCACCACGCATCCCGGCGGCGTCGGCTTCCCGATTGATACTGATGGAGGGCTGAACACCTGGCAAGGGAAAATCTGCTACTCCAATACGGACTGGACCGTTGACGGCGACACGAGCCAAGAAAACGGTGGCATTCAAAGCGTCGGCACCGAACATCCTTGGACCGTTGGCGACCAGGGCGGCCAGGCCAGCCTACCAACTGTCGGCGGCATGGTTGGCTTTCTGTACGGTGAGTTTGATGATTGGTATTTCCACAAGCACTGGGAAGCTAAGGTTACTTGTGATTACTGCTCATGCCTGTGTAGGCACCCAGCGGATGACGACGACTACATTGCGTTGCCTGAGGTTTTGCTTTGTACGTTCACTCCGCAATTCGATCCGCTGGAGTATCCATGCTCGCTCAACGGGGCGACGATGCTCATCTACCAAGTGGAAATCGAAGGCGAGACCCCGCTAAGCCCAACAAAGAAGGTATGGGCAAACGAGAACATCGTTCAGGGCATCGGCACCCCCTCGGACGCGGAAATCGTGTTCAGGTGCAACAACAGCGCGGGCTCCTCCGAGGAACGGTTTACGCTTTCACTCAAAATCCCAAGCAAGTCAGGTTCATATGATTTTGGAGACACTGGGTTCGTTGTCGGTGGCATTCCAGCGGCCTATGTTGAGTGGGATGTTTCGACGTGCGACCCCATCAACCTGGTGTTCGGCGACTTGCAGGCCAACTCCGTGACCACGTGCGAGACCATTCCAGGCGGCGGACCAGGCAGTGAGATGGGCTATCAATTTCCATTGTGCGTCGGCGATGGTTGCGTGGCCCCGCAAACCCCTGAACTAGAAGCAGCAATATTGGCGCTCCGATGGAAAATTATCGTAACCGAACCGTAGTTCCCTGTTCATGCCTCATCGCTGGCTGGTGTGATCGGCACGCGATGCACAAGCACGGCCATTGGCATCAGCTTTGCCAGACCAAGGAGAGCTACCGGCGAGCCTGGGA
>OBNU01000053.1_pt1 | contig 18186 bp, 12 predicted proteins | sample 1494211 | NCBI WGS metagenome assembly OBNU01 (sample SAMEA3275559, study PRJEB22092) | marine metagenome | biome: ENVO:01000252 "freshwater lake biome"; feature: ENVO:00002042 "surface water"; material: ENVO:00000021 "freshwater lake" | collected 2014-06-21T10:00:00+00 | depth 2 m | reverse complement strand
ACCCATTTAGATCGTTACTCTGCAAGCGCTGCAGCTGCGGTTCACAGTTTCCGTCATGGTCAAGCCGAGACCCAAGAGCAACAGCTCGCTATGACGCTGTATGAACTTAGATTACATCAATACGTTGCTGGGCTAATTCGCGCAAATTCACCTCATGCCGTGCACGCCATAGGCAGCTGTATCTCGGTCACAACAACGGCGTATGCTCGAGTGAGGGGGATTCCCAAACGCCCTGCCGGGGAGGACTTTTATTTACTCAATAAACTCCTCAAAGTGGGTCCAGTCCCAACTATTCAAGCGAACGCCCCGATCCAACTCGAGCCTCGATTGTCTCAACGCACACCATTCGGCACGGGCCGAGCTCTGCGGGATCTCTTGGTTGAATCTGATCCGCATACCGTACCACTCTTCTATGCGCCAAGTGCGTTCGAAGAACTGGCCTTACTGTTAAGCAATTTAGCGATGGGAGCGCGCAGCGAGGAGGCACTCATCGTCGGGCTCTCTACAGACACCAAGCGTGGTTTGAAACAGCTGGGGTTGGAAAAAGCGTTAGCGCACTGTGAGCGACAGAGCAACAGTGTCGCGCAGTTCCAAAAACAATTTCACACGTGGTTTGATGGCTTTAGAACACTGAAGTTCATTCACACTACCGGCGCCAACAAGCCCCACAAAATCAGTTTCTATGACTTAGTGTGCGAACTCGATGAACCTCGGAAATCGCCGCTCGAACTCATGCAACACTATCGTCGAATCTGTTATTCCACGCTCATTGATGATTGGGAAGATTGGTCAACCAAATCGACTGATACCCACTGAGTGTCACCGCCTGATTGCGATCGAGGTGGTCATCACCAGAAATAAGATCGACCCAATACGGCTCTACTAAATTTAAGTCGGCAAGGTGGACCACTTGGCTTACACTGGTGATATTGAACAAACAAAAAATACGTTGCCGCGCATCAAGGCTTTCTCTCCAAAACCCAAAAACGGCGGGGCTCAGGTGCAGCAGAAACTGCGCTGCGTTAGGATGAAACGCAGCCTGCCGCCGTCGTATGGCGAGCAAAGCAGTCAAAGCCGATAAGACTTTTGCATGGCTCGATCCAGAATCCTCTAACGCTTCAGCCAGCTCTGCTTCCAACCACTGCTTGCGATTAATAGCGCGGTTATAACCCAAGTGATCCAGGCGCATCAGGTCATTACGCGTCCCTATCAAGCTGTGGATGTAAATACCAGGTATCCCCGCTAATGCGAACATAATCGCATGTGCACAGCGCATGCGGTCGATGACACTCACGGGATCCGTATCTACCGGGTCCAGCAGGGCATCAAACAGCGCGATATTAATTTCATAAACGGATGACTTTCCCTGATCGGTGCTGCGGCGAGACAGTTTTCCACCACGAATCTCCATAGAATCAATCAGTGTCTGTAACTCTGATTCGTTCAGTAAACCTTCTGCAGGCCTCATCCCAATACCATCATGTGAGGCAATAAAATTAAAGTAAGTAGTACCTGTCTGCGCCTGTGGCATACCCATCATCCACTGGCTAAGATGAGTGCAATCACCACTTACGAGGGTGTGTAATAAAAGTGGAGGCAGACTGAAGTTGTAGACGGCATGAGCCTCGTTACCATTCCCAAAGTAGGACAAGTTTTCAGCGTTCGGGATATTCGTTTCAGTGATCACAATGGCATCAGTGGCCGCGTGCTCAATCAACTCGCGCAGCAAACGCACTATCGCATGGGTTTGAGGTAAATTAATGCACGCGGTACCCACGATCTTCCACAAAAAAGCCACAGCATCGAGCCTAAAAACCCGAACACCCTGGTCTAGGTAAAAACGAATAGTAGACACAAACTGCCGCAGCACTTCAGGATTCTTAAAGTTAAGATCGACTTGATCATGACTGAACGTGCACCACACAGCACAGGGCCCCGTGACCGTCTCGACCACTTTCCTTAAGTCCGACTCTCTCGGGCGAACCACTTGGCTCAAATCATCCCCTGGCGAAATCGTGACAAAGAAATCGGCACCCGGATCTTCTTTCTTAAGAAAATTCTGAAACCACAATGACCGGCTGGAACAGTGATTAATGACGAGATCTGCCATTAACAGATAGCTTTCTCCTATCGCTTTAATATCGCTCCAATCCCCAAGCGCCTCATTAACACTCGAATAATCGAGTACCGAAAAGCCATCATCAGAGCTGTAGGGATAAAACGGGAGTATATGGACCCCATTAATCACACTGGAAAAGTAACGATCGATACAATTTTTGAGCGTTTTTAGGGGTTTTTCGCCTTCTTTCAGTACGGTATCACCATAGGTGATGATCCAAGCATCTCTTTGGTCCCACACATTCTTGTGAGGCACAGGCTGCGTCGTACTATGATCTAGTCGCATCTCGCGGAGTAGTGTTTCGGCGACAAGGGCGACGTCAACGAGCGGAGACACATCGACATAGATTTGAGTGAGGAGATGCACGACACGCGTGTGTAAATGATCATAGGGATCGATGTAACTCATCACTAACCCTCTGAATAATCCAAGAAATCGAGCTCCACAGCCTCATGAAGGCGCTCAAGAACATCGGGTATTGCACTGACCACCCGGTTCCATGAAGGAATAAAGGGCCGCTGTTTTGGTCTCGCTAAAAAGACTTCACCCGCTTGAATAATGTTATCCGCAAAGAGCTCGACAGCACGTTCTTCGGCATGGATATCGACGCATAATCCATTCATCATTGCGTCGTTTTTATACGTCTCGACGAAATCAAGCGCAATACGATAATAGGTCGCCTTAATCGTTCTAAAAATTTCGGGACTCAGAGTCACGCCCTGTGTGGCCAATTTCCGAAATAAAGCCTTTGCAATATCAATAGACATGCGCGACAAACCCGCCTTGCTGTCATGCTCGGATAGTTCTTGATGTTTGTGGTCATAGTGATCTGCAATTTCCGCCTGACAGATTCGATTACTCGAATAATTACGATACATCTCTGAGAGAACCCCTATTTCGAGGCCCCAATCGCTGGGTATCCGTAAATCGGTCAATACATCTCTTCGAAAAGAAAACTCACCCGCGAGCGGATATCGAAAACTGTCCATAAAGGTCAAATACTCATGATGCCCTAACACTTTTTGTAGCGCTCGAAGCAGTGGTGTCACCAGAAGCCGACTGACGCGCCCGTTGATGCGCCCATCTGCCACTCGAGCGTAAAAGCCTTTGCAAAATTCATAGTTAAACATTGGGTGAGCAACTGGATAAATGAGCTTAGCCAGTAAATCTCTCTGGTAGGTCGTAATGTCACAATCATGCAGTGCCACAGCCTCGGCCTTATCAGAGGCAAGCACATAGCCCATGCAATACCAGACGTTACGCCCCTTACCGAGCTCTTTCGGAGCTAAGTCATGACGCGACAGCTCGGCATCCAGTGCTTTGAGTCGCGGGCCGTCGTTCCACAAAATACGGTGATGCTGCGGTAAATCGCTAAAAAATGAGAGTGCATGCGCAAACTCCTGACTATTCGCCCGATCAAGACCCACCACAATTTGATTCAAATAATTCACTTGTGTCAGCTCGGCAACAATACCCGCTAGTGCGGGTGCCTCCAGCTCCGAGAACAAGGACGGCAGAATAAGACCTAACGGTCGCTTTTTCGAGAATTCAACCAATTCCCGCTCGAGCGCTTCTACGGGCCGTGACCGTAAATTGTGCAGGGTCGTCACAATGCCATTTTGATAGAAATCTGCCATACCAATCTTCCTCGTTATCGGATGAATCTATAGATTCAGCTTATCGAGCCAAGCGAATACCGCCTTGTTCCAGGCCGATGGCCCTGACTCATTTGTGACGTAGCAATGGGCAAGATCATAGCCGGCTGGTGGCGGATAGTATTCCGATCGAATCCAAACCCCAGCGTCAACCGCATCGAGCAAAGCCAAATCGTTCCCGCTATCGCCTAGCGCCAAAGTGGCTGGGATATGCTTATCTCCAGACGAGAGAAGATCAATTAAGTAGCTCGCAGCAAGACCCTTGCTGACATCATCGCCCACTGTCAAAAAGCGACCGCCCCGCTGAATGCGACCCTTATGTCGTTCAATCATCGACTCTAACTCCTGCGTTTTTTCAGCAGACAAAAGTGGTATGACTGGTTCCGTATAGGCTCGATCAAGTGCGCGTTCCGCAGCTTCGTAAGATAAACCTGTCGCGTTACGGACATCACCAATACTCATGGTTGAAAACATGCTCAATAACGTATGCTGCGCCGAAAACTCATTCAAAAGTCGACACCAAAAGTTCCGAGGTCGAGCAAATTCAACGTGCCAAAAGTCATCGTGCTCAAGCCAGTCGCCATGACCGCTGGGAAACTGTGATTTGGGCAGATAAAGTACCGACCCGTTCTCACCGATCAATGGGTCGATAATCCCTATTTCACGCTGCAAGACGCGCATTTCAGACCACGTCTTCGAGGTGGCAAATACCAAGGGAATAAGAGCGTCACGAAGTGCGTGAATAGCCGGCAACGCCTCAGCATAGGCGTAACTCTGATGATTCAGCAAAGTACCATCGAGATCAGTAAAAACAATGGCTGGCGTCGTTAGCATGGATCGTTGATCTCTTTTATCAGGCTCAGAGAACGATCATGATCGAGCCGCCAGCAAAGTTGGGCGCACTCTGGAACAACCGCTAATGCGTGCTCAGTGAGACGCTGATAGTGTTGAATAAAATTTGCTATCTCGGTGGGTGTCATGATGGGCACCTCCGATATTTCACCCAAACGTCGCTCTTGCTCGAGTCGCCAATCGAAGACAACTGAGAAACTCGGCGCTATCAGGCCCCAGAGTTGATCGAATCTTTGCCACACAGGCTGGTAGTTGACAGCCAGCTGCTGGTTGACATACCGACGCCAGACACCCTTCGCATCGGACACTTGCTCGAGGATATTGCAAGGCTCAGCAAGATCACTCCGAGACTGTGCCGGAACGCCAACGCACCAGCCCTCTATAATCACAAGGTCAGGCGCCTGGGTGATGTGATCAAACTGTGCGCTAGCTACCCTGTCATCTTTTAACTTATCGAAACGCGGCACTCGGACTGGGGCGCGAAACTCTAGTAAATCTGACACGACTTGATTAAGCAAGCCAACATCATGTGTTCCCGGGACCCCGCGAGTGCACAATAATGGGTGTATCTCATGCGCCAACACGGAGCGCTCGGCTTTGGTTAGATAAAAATCATCGACTGATAAGACCACCACATACTTCGACTCGAGAGCTTCGAATCGAGCTGCTAAGTAAGCCGCCAGAGTACTTTTGCCAGACCCTTGCGCACCATAAATGCCCAAAAGGGCCGGAGTAGATGCACTGAGTTGTCCCATCGCACTCAAACATGACGGCACTGACAAGCTAGCCTCAATGGCGAGGGGGTAAGCTTCGGGCAAGCGCTGCCTCGTGATAAAAGCCCGCTGCCACTGGGCTAGTGTTTGTGCTTTGTCGATCACATCACCCTGCTCCGAATTGTCTTACCCAGATGGCGAAGCAGAAACCGTGCCAGACTCAGCAATCATCGCCTCACAGCGTGAAGCGACGAATATCAGAGAGCAGCGCAACAACTTGATTCATAAATCGACCGCCATCCGCGCCGTTGATCACCCGGTGGTCATACGACAAGCTCAGGGGTAAGAGGTTTCGAGGGAGAAATTCAGACCCATTCCAAACCGGTTGAATAGAGGCCTTAGCGACGCCAAGAATCCCCACCTCAGGTGCATTCACTATCGGGGTAAAGCCCTTGCCACCCAATGCACCCAAGCTCGATATGGTAAAGCATGCACCCTGCATCTGCGCAGGCTTCAGCTTTTTATCTCGCGCCGCCGCCGCCAGACTCAGAACTTCTTCACTTAGCTCCCAGAGTCCTTTGGTATCTACATCGCGGATCACTGGCACTAGCAAACCCGCCGGCGTATCCACCGCAAAACCAATGTGGATATACTCTTTAAAGATAATGGATTGGCCATCCGGCGCCAGTGACGCATTGAACTTTGGATTCTCTCGAAGCGCTATTGCACACGCCTTTAACAAGAAGGGAAGCGGCGTCAGTTTGGTTCCCCGACGAGTGGCTTCCTCTTTGAGTGCACCGCGAAATGCTTCCAAATCGGTAATATCAGCGTCATCAAACTGGGTGACATGAGGCACGTTGAGCCAGCTACGTTGCATATTAGTAGCGGTTACTTTGCCTATCTTACTGAGCTCCTCGGTTCTCACTGAGCCGAACGCTGAGAAATCCACAGCGGGTACTGCAGGGATCCCAGAACCGGTCGTTACAGCAGCTTGTGGTGAGCGCAATTTGTGCTGCACAAAAGCCTGTAAATCTTCTTTAAGAATACGTGAACGAGGTCCACTGCCCTGCACTTGATCCAGCGGGATCGAAAACTCGCGCGCCAATTTTCTCACCGCGGGTCCCGCATAGATCGAGTTCGCGATGGCAGACTCTTGCGACGACACAATTGCTGTACCTGGGGCAACAGCAGGCGCCTTTTTCGCCATGCTTTCGGCAGGCGCGGCAGCAGGCATCGCAGCCGCGGGTTTCGGTGGAGTAGACGAGGATGTATCAGTCGAGACCGCCGCGACTGAGCTAGACACTGGCGCCTCATGAGCTGCCTGAGCGACAAGCTCTCCGATGACATCACCCTGACACAGCGTATCTCCGACAGTCACCATAAGCGCTGTGATCTCGCCAGAAAATTCAGACGGGATCTCCATCGACGCTTTATCGGACTCCAGTACGATCAAAGTATCACCTTCAGAGACTTGATCACCAACCGAGACCGAAATTTCAATCACCTCAACACCATCATCGGTACCAATGTCTGGCACTAGCAGGGTCTGGTGCGCGGTCTCTGCAGTTTTAGGGCTGGGCTCATTGACGACCGAATCTTGTTCTTCGTGCCCGACCTGATCGTCACGCTGATCAGCCGCAGTTTCAATGTCGCCATCGGAGTCACCAGTTTCAGGTAAAACGGCCTCGGCAGCAGAGTCAACCCGAATGACAACAATCGGTACGCCCTCAGAAACTGCGTCTCCAATTGACACCAGCAACGTCTCGACTTTACCCGCTAGAGTTGAGGGTACTTCCATAGACGCTTTATCAGATTCCAAAACCAGTAAGCTATCGTCGATTTCAATCCGATCACCGACCTGCACCAGCCATTCGATCACTTCGGCTTCATCAGCACCAATGTCTGGAACTTGTATTTGCTGCGTTGTCATACCTGTATCCTTCTGAATACCTTAAACCGTGGTCGGATCGGATTTGCTAGCAGCGATACCCAGCGCAGGCATGGCATCAACCACGACCTGCTTTGTGATCACCTTTTGATCTGCCAGAGCACTCAGCGCTGCAAACACGATCCATTCCCGGCTGACCTCGAAGAAATCACGCAATTTCGATCGAGTATCGCTTCGACCATAGCCATCTGTACCAAGCACAGTTAATGCACCCGGAACGTAAGGTCGCAACTGTTCGCCGTAAGCCTTAATGTAGTCGGTTGCAATCACAAATGGACCCGCGCGCTGGGATAAGCACTCTGTCACATAGGGTACTTTCGGCTCATCCATTGGATTGAGTCGATTGTGACGCTCTAATGCGCGCCCCTCTCTCGCTAGCTCATTGATGCTGGTTACGCTCCAGACATCAGCTGCGATACCATACTGCTCTTCGAGCATTTCAGCAGCTGCCTCGACCTCGCGAAGAATCGTACCTGACCCCATCAACTGGACCCGCTTACTGCCACGTTTCTTAGAAGCCGTCCGCGGGTACATGCCCTTCAAAATCCCGTCTTCAACGCCCTTGGGCATCTCGGGGTGATGATAGTTCTCGTTCATCGTCGTAATGTAGTAGAAGCAATTTTCTCCGTCTTCATACATACGCTTGAGCCCATTCTGAATGATCACGGCTAACTCGTAGGCATAAGTGGGATCATAACTCACACAATTGGGAATGGTCGACGCCATCAAATGACTATGCCCATCTTGATGCTGAAGCCCCTCACCATTGAGAGTCGTTCGTCCAGCGGTGGCACCAATCAGAAAGCCTCGCGCTTGGCTATCACCTGCCGCCCAAGCGAGATCACCAATACGCTGAAATCCAAACATCGAATAGAAAATATAAAAAGGCACCATCGTAAAGCGGCTGGTGCTGAACGAAGTGGCCGCTGCAAGCCAAGCAGACATGGCTCCGGCTTCATTAATGCCCTCTTCCAGAATCTGCCCGCGTTCATCCTCTTTATAGAACATGATTTGACCGGAATCATGTGGGGTGTAACGCTGACCGACTGAAGAATAGATACCGAGCTGCCGAAACATACCCTCCATCCCGAAAGTCCGCGCTTCATCAGGTACGATCGGAACGACTCTCTGGCCAATTTCTTTGTCTTTCACCAGAGTCGAGAGCATTCGAACGAAAGCCATAGTGGTTGAAATTTCGCGTTTGCCACTGCTCGACAGCTGTGAGCTAAAAGCTGCCAGTGGTGGTGTCGCTAACCGCTCTACCGCACTATGACGTTTGGGCATCACACCTTGCAGAGCTTCTCTGCGCTGCATCATATAGCGGATTTCGGGGCTATCGGGTGCTGGGCTGTAATAGGGAACGTCTTTCAGCTGTTCATCAGTAATGGGCACACCAAATCGATCACGGAATGCTCGCAGGCTGTCAATATCCAGCTTCTTTAATGAATGAGTCTCGTTGTTAGCCTCACCCGCCTCGCCAGTACCGTATCCTTTCACTGTCATCGCAAGAATCACAGTCGGATTCTCTCGCTGTTCTACAGCTCGGGCGTAGGCTGCATAAATCTTGTAGGGGTCATGTCCCCCTCGGTTGAGATACATAATTTCCTCATCCGATAGATCCGCGACTAACTCGAGAAGTTCTGGGTACTTGCCAAAAAAATGCTCTCGCGTATAGGCGCCGCCGTTGTACTTATAGTTCTGCAATTCGCCGTCACAGACCTCATCCATGCGCTTCTGAAGTAATCCGGTTTCGTCTTTTTCAAGCAATGGATCCCAGCGTCGACCCCACACCACCTTAATCACGTCCCAACCAGCACCGCGGAAGACACCCTCCAGCTCTTGTATGATTTTTCCATTGCCGCGGACCGGGCCGTCCAATCGCTGCAGGTTACAGTTGATCACAAAAGTGAGGTTGCCGAGGCCTTCTCGACCAGCCAGTGAAATCGCACCCAATGACTCAGGCTCATCGCACTCGCCATCACCTAGAAAACACCAAACGTTGCGATCGCCGTGATCAACCAAGCCCCGCTTCTGCTGATACTTCATGACGTGGGCTTGATAAATGGCTTGGATCGGCCCCAAACCCATAGATACTGTTGGAAACTGCCAATAATCAGGCATCAGCCAGGGATGTGGGTATGAGGATAAGCCATTGCCATCGACTTCACGCCGAAAATTATCCAGCTGTTCTTCGGTGAGACGTCCCTCGAGGTAAGACCGAGCATATACCCCGGGCGCACTATGCCCCTGAAAAAACACCAAATCGCCCAAATGATCGCCGTCACTGCCGCGGAAAAAATAGTTAAAGCCAACGTCGTAGAGTGTGGCACTTGAGCTGAAACTCGAAATATGACCGCCCAAGCCCTCATCGTTGTCATTCGCGCGCATGACCATTGCCATAGCATTCCAGCGTGTTAATGAGCGAATTCTTCGCTCCATAAACAAATCGCCGGGCATATTTTTTTCTTCAGAGACAGCAATGGTGTTGCGGAAAGGGGTGGTAATCGCGGAGGGGAGTGGAAGTCGTTCTTGGGTTGCGTGTTTGGCAAGTTCCCGCAATAAAAACCCGGCTCGTGCCGGGCTTGATGCGCGAACTACTGCGTCGAGTGCCTCAATCCACTCTCTTGTTTCTTGTGGATCTTCGTCATGAATCATACTGTTCCATCTCCTAGACGTGGGCAAGGGCATCCATAGCGCTTCGTGAAACGTAATAATATTACAAAATTGCCGCTTAACTCAACTCAGAACCGCTTAAAACACCTCATAACAGCTCAGAAAACCCCTCTATTTGTAGTAAATTTTCATTCTGCCAGTGTGATAGAGAATATGTCGTTACCGTCCTTAACCTGCTGGGCACTGTCGTACATTTTTGGCTCTGACACACTATCAGCGAACTGCCCCGGTGCTACCACCAGCAGCGACCTGGGGGAGTCGATAAACTCGGTCCGAAAAAACTCAAGCCAAAACTCGTAAGGAATTGCCTCAACAGCGGCGGCTAATTTGTCACGCGACTCGAAACTGTAATCGCCTTGACCCATTGAACTCCAAAAGAACTCCGCTCGTTCCCACAGATTCTTGTGAGGTTCGGTAATTTCTGCAACCAGAGCAGCGCGATGTCTCTCGAAAGCAGCCGCATCAATAGTCCTTGGCACCTCTGTAACGAAGGTCGCCATCGCATCGTAAACGGCCTTACTAGAGTGACTCGGGGACTGAATGATCATAACGACCCCGGGCACCTCATTTTGCGCCCACGAGAACGCGCTGGCAATGTAACCTAATTGCTGCTCAGTGCGCAGTTGCTGGAAGAAGCCCGACTTCATTGCTTGCGCGGTGAGCGCGTACAGGGCGCGATCTTCGTAGTTGCGACTACCTCCCTGAATATACCAACTCACTACCGAATCATTATGATCTAACACATCAGTCAACTGTTGGTGCGCAGTGGGCAGACGAGTGACTTTAAGCGCGGGTAAGTTTTCCTGCTCTGAGGCCACCAGTGGTTGCAAGGCGGCAATCACTGGCTGTGCATCTTCGGGAGCATAATTCCCATAGAGCAGCGCTTCGATCTGCACTGACCGCCAGAACGCCTTGGCAAGCGCCAAAGTCTCTTCGAGTGTTATCGATGTCAGGACCGCGAGTCTCTGCTCATCGCTCCAAGCGCTATGATTGGTAGCTTCGCGCAGAGCCCCCATCACTTGACTGGCAGGCCGCTCTGCTGACTTGTTCTGAATCCGACGGACACGCTCCGCTCTTAAATTGTTAAACCGATCCGCAGAAAAATCCATCGCTTGAGCAACTGTAATGAGCTCCTTCAGCAATATCACTTGCTTATCGTCGTAGCCATTAACGCGCATACTCAGCCCTCGCTGATGCGTATAAATCGAGCTATTCAACCCCGCTAACTGCGCCGCGTACGCGAAATCATTGGCTTTATCATTCACCAGTGCAGTGTAAAGCTCCAGTGCAACGTCTTGCGTTACTGATTGCCCTACTAAGTGACTCCGAAAGTTAATATTCAGCGCCCCCTTGGGGACATTAAAAGTGTCGTCATGCAAGTACCATAGTGTGACATCATCGCTCGCGAGACGCTCGGGGCGATCTTCTGAGTCATCACCTTCGATCACATCGACCACATCTGCGATAAAGCGGTTGGGAGCAGGCAGATCCAGTGCTAACGCAGCAGGATCCTCTGAACTTAGCACCGTGGCGACTGAGTCAGCACTCTTTACCGCATAAGGGGTTTGATAATTCGGAGAGAGCGCCGCAGTGGCGATACCAGGATACGATACCGTCACCAAAGCATTATCGGGATTAAGAGCCGCGAGTGCATCAGCAATCACTTCAGCTCTGTAGTCCTCAAGGTACAGACCGCCGCGCAACCAATCCGTCACTTCATAGGTGTGCATGGCATCCGCCAAACGACTGACGTAACGGATAGGCTCACCCTTCTCTTGAAATCTGAAATCAAGATCCGACAAACGCTTGAGTTCATCGAAAACCCATGACTGAGGGCCCTGCTCTCGGATCTTCTGTAGTGCCGTATGCGTCATTTGCACAACCCTAGGATAGGCAGCGACGCCAGCTTCAGTCAGAGCAATATCAATGTAGAACAGTGCTCCACCGCGCCACCCCAGACCCGTTCCAGCCGACAAAGACTCGGCCAAACCCTCTCTTTTTAACTGCGCCAGTAAACTTGTTGGTCCTTCGTGCCCGACCAAGTGGCCTAGATACCGGCCCGGATTGGTTCGATAGTCCGAGCGGTAGTCGGCGATGGGGAAGACCAGTTCAACACTCCGATTGGCGGCTGTGGGTTCGATATAGACTTTTGCTGGCAAACGGTCTGCAGGGAAAATAGGCATATCTAAAATATCGTGTTCAACTTGACCCGCCGGCACCTCTGAAAAAGAGGCGAGCGTTGTTGCCTCAAGCGAGTCGAGTGACTCTTTCCCCAGAACCACCAGCCGCATATTACCGGCTTTGTAATAGCGCTCATAAAACTCTATCAACTCTGCTCGAATCGGGGCTTCTGGTCGGTCAGCGAGGCTTTCCAGTGAACCAACCGAGAACTGGCTGTAGGGATGCTCGGGGTTCATCAAAGCCTGGAGCACGTCTAACCCACGCCGTCCGTCATTGTTAAGCCCCATTTGGTACTCAGCTTGAACCGCGTTCATCTCTCGATCGACGTATTCAGCATCAAGATTGGGTGACACAAAAAACTGTGCAAATCGATCCAACGCTTCGGGTAAATAATCGGCATTGATATCAAAAAAATAGTTGGTGTGATCGAACGAGGTGTACGCGTTGCGATTGCCGCCGTGCTCGGTGATATATTGCTCGTATTCTGCCGGATCGGGATATTTTTCAGTGCCTAAGAACAACATATGCTCGAGGAAATGAGCCAGACCACCCCGCCCTTCTGGGTTATCGCCACTCCCGACATACACATCTAATGCAGCGGCTGCTTTTTGTGTCGCCGGATCAGAAATGAGTAGCACTTGCAGCCCATTATCGAGGGTCAACGCGCGATAGCTGCGATCGTCCATCGGACTCACGACCGGTTGATTCGACACGTCATCTGGTACCGCCTTCGATTGAGAATTGAGATCGCACCCAAACAACAGTCCGAAATACAGACCAAAAATCAGGGTCCAACCCAGTACTCCCGTAATCATTCGACTCATTGACTGTCTCCCTCAGATATCTCTGTTATCGTATCGTAGGCCTCTGGTACAGGCCACGCACTCATAATTGCTTTGGTCAGGGTGGCTAGAGGAATCGCAAAAAACACACCCCACAAACCCCAAATACCACCAAAAAATAGTACCGCCAACACGATCGCGACGGGATGCAAGTTGACTGCCTCAGAAAAAAGAAGCGGTACCAACACATTCCCATCCAGTATCTGGATTATCAGATAGACCATGACCACAGTGTAAAACTCGCTACCGACGCCCCATTGGAAAAAAGCCACCATCACCACCGGTATAGTGACCAGTGTTGCGCCAATGTAGGGAACGATGACCGAAAGCCCAACCAGCAGAGCCAACAGAGCTGCATAATTCAAATCAAGCCATAAAAACGCGGCATAACTCACACCACCGACGATAAGAATCTCAATGGCCTTGCCCCGCACATAGTTGGCAATTTGGGTATCCATTTCCGCCCAGATACGACGCAACATAGGCCGTTCTTTTGGCAGGTGATTAACAAGCCATCGTGTAATAGCTTCCTGATCTTTCAGAAAGAAAAAGACCAGCAGCGGAATCAGAATGGTATAGATGATGACGTTAAATAAGCCGGGTATAGAGCTCAAAGACAACTCAATCAGCTTTTGCCCCATCGTCGCGAGCTCACTTTGCAATGATGTGACGATCGTTTGAATCTGAGACTCTGACACCAGCTGTGGATAACGCTCTGGCAAGACCACCAGCAGCGTTTGCCCCTGCTGCAACATGCGCGGCAATTCAGATGCGAGTGAGCTCAGTTGCCGCCACACCAAGGGAAATAAGCCGAGTAAAGAGCCAAAGAAAATACCCACAAATAAACCATAAGCAGAGAGAACGCCTGCCCACCTAGGCAAGCCGTACCCTTGCATTCTGCTCGAGACGCCCTGCACCAAATACGCCAAAATAATCGCGGATACGATCGGCACCATGACCGCCCCGAGCACCATCATTAGAAAAAGCGTCACGGAAATCAGAACGAGCAACAGCAAGGATTCTTCTTCAAACAAATACCGGTCATACCATTTTCGAAAGATCGTCAGCATAAAGCCTCTTGATGTGTTATCGGGTTCGCTTTGTGAAGTGATACTCAAACTCTTGATCTGACAAACGATGCGCTGTCATCATTTCATCGGCAAGCTGAGCAAAGGCGTGAAAGTCTCGCCATGAGCCCGGATCCGTTGCCTGCACCACAACCGAATCACCTCCGGCTGCCTGCAACAAGGCACGCTTTGCGAGCAGCAGCGGCATAGGACATCGCAGCCCTCTCGCGTCTACTGAATGATCCGCCATACTTTTCACCAAGGCTGAATGACATTGCGCTTCGAAGTATACATCGTGCGCATGCGTTTAGGTACGGATGGAACTTTTAAACACCTCAGCGACTCTTACTTAGGGCAATGATAAGACAAATTGCTATACTGCAATGCAGATCAACGATGACAGGAATACTGTGTTCACCACCGATCAAACAGTTCGATCACACTGGCTCAAAGTCAGTCGCGCCATCCTGCTCATCATGTTGAGTAGCGCCTTGCATGTGGCTGCGCAAGGGACTCAACCACTGAAAATACCTGATTTGGGCTCCAGCGCTGGCACTCTTTTCTCACAAGAATACGAATACCAGCTCGGACGCACTTGGCTGCGACTTTTCCGGAGCCAAGTACGTGTTTTCGAAGATCCGATGATGCAGAACTATCTCGAAAATATCGTCTATGAGATGGTTGAATTCAGCGAGCTGCAAGACCGAAGAATTGAACTCGTGATTGTCAACAATCCCACTATGAATGCCTTCGCTGTGCCCGGCGGGGTGATCGGGATTCATACTGGCCTGTTCATGTACGCGGAAACGGAAGATCAACTGGCCTCGGTGATTGCGCACGAGCTTGCGCACCTGAGCCAGCGCCATTTTTCACGCCGAGTAGAGTTTGCTAAAACCCAGCAGCCGCTCGCACTAGCAGGACTTCTCGCCGGTCTCGTTCTGATGGCAACTACTGGCTCGGATATGGGCCTCGCAGCGATTTCGGCAACTCAGGCGGCAACGCAAGATTCCTCGTTACGCTATAGTCGTGGCAATGAGCAAGAGGCCGACCGAATTGGCATGCAAACCCTGGCTAAATCTGGCCGCAATCCAGCGGCTACTCCGGCAATGTTCGAACAAATGCTGCGCGCTTCTCGATTTTCCAGCGGGCAGAACATCCCCGAATTTTTAAGAACACACCCGCTGTCTGAGTCGCGCATCTCGGATACCAAGAATCGACTCCAAACTTATCCGGCCATTCCAAGCACCCCCAGTCTTAATTTCCACCTGATGAAAGCGAGGGTGCGAGTCAACTTAGCGGACACGCCAGAAACTGCAGTCGCTCAGTTCAGGGCGATCAATAAAGATACGCAACCCTTCCCAGAAGCTCATCAGTACGGCTTTGCACTTGCGCTGAGTGCTGCCGGGCGTTATCAAGAAGCAAGGGAACTGATGCAAGAACTGCTCGAGCGAAAACCAACATCTCACACCTACTTGATCAGTCTTGCAGAAATTGGCATTGCGCAACGTGATACCTCATGGATCATTCCCCAGCTCGAGCGCGCTGTGATGGTGTTTCCCGATAACGTGGCACTCACACTGACCCTGGCGCGAGCGCTCATGACAGATCAGAAAGCTCATATCGCCGCGAGCCTGCTTGATCCCATAACGAAACGCGAGCCGAACAATCCTTTGGTGTGGTACTGGCTGGCTGAAATCGAAGGCCTCGCCGGAAATATTCAGAATCTGCACCGCGCGCGTGGAGAGTATTTTTTACTCAACGGCATAGCCGACGAAGCGGAAAAGCAATTTAGATACGCGCTAAAACTATCGGAAAACGATTTTGTCGCTGCATCGGTATTAGAGGATCGGTTGAAATCAGTGTATGAATTTAGAGCGCGCTTAGACAACCTCTAACACAGGCGCAGGCTTCACAACGACGCTTTAAAATCCAGCATGCGATTGAGTGGCAGCATGGCGCGCTGAGCGAGCTCTGCGTCAACCTCTATTTCGTTGCCACCGACCTCGAATACGCGATCGAGCGCTTCGAGCTCATTCATCGCCATCCAGGGGCAGTTAGCACAACTGCGACAGGTGGCGCCATTGCCCGCCGTAGGCGCAATCAAAAACTGCTTATCGGGCGCCATCTGCTGAAGCTTGTAAAAAATGCCCTGATCAGTCGCCACAATCAAATGCGATGCCGAGGACTTGACCGCCGCATCAATAATTTGCGTAGTAGAGCCAACACAGTCGGCCAATGCCAAGACAGAGGCAGGCGACTCTGGATGAGCCAAGACTTCAGCATCGGGATACGCCTTCTTCAGATCGAGAATACCCCGCGCTTTGAATTCCTCGTGAACAATACAGGCACCATCCCACAAGACCATATCAGCACCCGTGGCGCGCTGAACATAGGACCCCAAATGTCGATCGGGTGCCCAAAGAATTTTTTCGCCGCGTTGCTGAAGATGCTCGGCAACTTGCAGCGCAATACTCGAGGTGACAACCCAGTCACTGCGCGCCTTAACCGCGGCAGATGTATTGGCATAAACGACCACTGTTCGATCTGGGTGTTCATTGCAAAAGGCATCGAATTCGTCGATCGGGCAACCAATATCCAAAGAACAGGTCGCCTCCAGGGTAGGCATTAATACCCGCTTATGCGGCGTCAAAATCTTGGCGGTTTCACCCATGAACTTCACGCCAGCAACCACCAAAGTTTCGGCCGGATGATCTCTGCCAAATCTCGCCATCTCGAGTGAATCAGAGATAAATCCGCCAGTCTCCTCAGCCAACATCTGGATCTCAGGCGCAGTGTAGTAATGCGCTACTAACACTGCATTATGCTGCTCGAGTTTAATCTTAATCGCGTCCATCAAAGCCCGAGTGTGCTCTGAGGACCGTTTGATGGTCTCGCCACGATCGAGATGATCCGTGATTTGCGCTCGGATTCTTGCTAAGTTCTCTGACGCCACACTCATATGATTTTTTCACTATCGACTGACCAAGAGCTGTAATATTAGCATAATTGAGCTGTAACATGAGTGAGTGGATTGTGGGCTCTGCACTGTCAGGTCTCGCGACACGTCCTCTCTTCATAGTTCTGCTGAGTCAACCAAAATAAGCTTTTTATGGAAAATTTAATTGTAAATGCCAACTCACCTAAGTTAGCATTTTGCTTGATATAGATCATAAAAGTGTATAATTACGATCGCTGAAGTCAAACTGAATAACAGCCGTCTAGGAGAAGCCCATGCAAAAACAGGTCTCATTATCGCTCTCAGCGCTACTGGTTTTTCTTATATTGCTATCACCGATCGATTCACACAGCGAGTCGCTACTATGGCTCCAATAATCCATGTGCAAGCAGCACTCTAAACATTCATTTCTTCATGAATAGACGATTCTTTGTGATGTGCCGGGTGCCCGAAAGCTTTGGCGTCTACGGTGAATCTAGACTGGTGAGATCTGCACCAAAATCGCGATTCGCAACCGTCGCGAGCCCCCTAACTTGGCTCCGTCTTTGCCCAGCGCAATCACTCTGCTAAGTAACAGTAGCGGAGTCTGGCAGCGGTTAGTCGCGAATGAACTGATCCAGATCTGCGAAATAGATCGGTATCTCTCGACGCGAACGCTTCCACTGATGCGAGTCCTTGTCGACAAACTGTTCCACCCAGAACCTAAAGACCATATCAATCACACCACAGTGAGCCAAATATTAGCTTTGTTCGACAACGACTCGAGCAAGATTGAGCGCTTATTCGAGACCTTTTACTTGAATTGCGAGCGAGCAGCAGAGGATGCCAATACCGCGCTCGCACAGCACGACCAAGATCGCCTAAGGGAGATTGCGCACAGTATTAAGTCGGCAGCCTTAAATATCGGCGCCAGTAAAATAGCTTCGCTGGCTGAACAAATGGAACACGGCGCCGAGGATTCGGTAACACGCACCTTACTCACCGAAATCACAGCAGAGAATCAGAGATTCTCTGATTACGCTCGGACACGGTATGTTACGCCTCTTTAACGCGGCGATCGCCTTCGCGCTCTCTTGTGCCATACATGTTAGCGCGAGCAGTCTCACCGACACTGGTGCAAGGCGCTATATCGAGATTATCGATCCGCGAGCACCCATCAGTGATATCAATGAATATATAT
>OBNU01000052.1_pt1 | contig 18202 bp, 18 predicted proteins | sample 1494211 | NCBI WGS metagenome assembly OBNU01 (sample SAMEA3275559, study PRJEB22092) | marine metagenome | biome: ENVO:01000252 "freshwater lake biome"; feature: ENVO:00002042 "surface water"; material: ENVO:00000021 "freshwater lake" | collected 2014-06-21T10:00:00+00 | depth 2 m | reverse complement strand
TTCGAAGCTTTAATTAAGGGGTGATCATGTATCAATCGTTGTTTGACTTGAGTCAACAGGTGGCTCTCGTTAGCGGTGCCAGCCGCGGAATTGGCGAAGAAGTAGCTAAGTGTTTGGCCGAATATGGCGCTCGAGTTATCGTCTCTAGTCGCAAAATTGATGACTGTGAGCGTGTGGCAGAGGAAATCCGCGCGAGCGGTGGAGATGCTCAAGCAATCGCCTGTAATATCGGTGATATGGCCCAGATCTTTGAGCTGATGGCACAAATCAAAAGCGAGTACGGCCGTCTCGATATCTGTATTAACAACGCCGCCACCAATCCTTACTTTGGCCATGTTCTTGACACCGACCTTGGCGCTTTTCAGAAAACGGTCGATGTGAATATTCGCGGTTACTTTTTCATGTCGGTGGAAGCCGGCAAGATGATGCGTGATCAGGGCAAAGGCGTGATTGTGAATACCGCCTCAATCAATGCGATTCAGCCAGGACCGATGCAGGGCATTTACTCTATTACCAAAGCCGCGGTGGTGAATATGACCAAAACCTTTGCCAAAGAGTGCGGTCCGCTCGGTATTCGCTGCAATGCGTTGCTACCGGGGTTAACGAAAACGAAATTTGCCGGTGCTTTGTTTAGTAATGATGATATTTATCAGATGGCCATCGAGAAAATTCCAATGCAACGACATGCCGAGCCGAGTGAAATGGCCGGAACACTGCTGTATTTGTGCTCGAACGCTTCGAGTTATACCAATGGCGAATGCATTGTGGTAGATGGAGGCTTGCTCACATGACGAGATTTGAACGAGACCCTAAAGATTCAGAAGTTTGTGGCATGAAACACTTGTCCGAGCAGCCGTCATGAGAATCAGGCCCGCCTCGGTTGATGTATCGGGTGTTGCACAGCGGTTGGGAGACACGGTGATCGAGCTATCTTGTGTTCGATGGTTCGCTAACGCCGTTACGGCCGCGGTGGGTGGTGTGTCTGGTGTTCAAGAGTTTGCTAACACTATTAGGGCCTCGGTGGTTGCTGCGTTTGTCGTGTTAGTCTCGCTTGCGCCCCTTGCGGCTGCGGCCGACGAGGCGCAGAAGTCAATTTGGCAAGACCTGACCCTTGGCGTCGGGATCGCTGCGATTAATTACCCGCACTATCCCGGATCAGCACAAACAGCTACTTTTGTATCGCCATTACCCTATCTTGAATACGACGGCGATTGGTTGAGCGTTGACAGAGATGGCATTCAGGCTCATTTATTTGAAGATGATCGTATTACCTTGGATCTCAGCGTCAGCGGTTCGCTGCCCGTCAATAACGACGACGATCAACTTCGTGAAGGCATGCCTGATCTTGAGTTGATCCTCGAGGTCGGCCCTGAACTCGAAATCCGCTTATCTGAATTTGGTGCGCATAGTTTCGAACTACACGTGCCATTTCGGGCTGCCCTCGAAATTGATCCCTCGCGAGGTATAGAGCCGGTGGGCTGGGTGTTTGATCCGCGGCTTAATTATCTGTGGGCGCAGTCGGGCTGGGAATTTGAAATCGACTTGGGATTGTATGCAGCCGATCAAACCTATAATCAGCTTCTTTACGGCATTCGGCCCCAAGACGCATTAGATGATCGACCAATTTATCGTGCTAACGGCGGGCTGGTCGGCTATCGGCTGTCATCGACTCTGCGCTATGACGTCAATGATTGGACGTTTTTGGCTTATGCTCGCGCAATGGATCTATCGAGTTCAGACAATTCAATGAGTCCGCTGTTTGTCGATGATCAGTATTTGGCCTACGGTGTGGGTGCGATCTGGCGGTTTAAGCGGGCTAAGTAATGGGTGCCTCCAAGCGCTCGTATAAAGGCATTGTCATAGCCGTATTAATATCGGCGCTGTTAGCCGCTGCGCCCCTAGCGCCCGCCCAAACTGGTCAGGAGGGTATTGTAGAGAGAGACGCCGCTGCTATCGAGCAAGCCCTGCAGGGCATTTGGTCCGATGCCTTAGCGCTCGCCGCGGTGGATATCGACGACAAGAAGAGCGATTGGTTGGTGTCGGTAGATCAGCAAGTCGTCTCACCGTTCTTGGGTTTTTGGGACTTTGGACCAATGCTCGACGACCTTATCGAGCCACACGAGGTTGACCTTGCCCCATCATTAAGGACCCAACTGCTGGCTGAGTTACGATCTACTTACGCTCGTTATGTATTCGAAGTGTTGTACGATTATCGGCTGAATGATCAGACCATTCGTGATATTCGCTTTGATCTAAATGACTCGCAACCCAATATTAGCGCCACGATTAAGGGCCCACTCGGTTTTTCGCCTCGCGTCTTATTTTTAGTCCAGCCCCAAACGCGAGATATTACGATAATTAATATGAAAGTAGCCGCTGTCTCCTACACCGCTTGGAAAAAAAACGAGTATCAAAAATACGCTAACAAGGATCAATGGGATAAACTCGTTGAGGTCTTAACCGTTAAAAACCAAACTTTTTTCAAACAATTTTGTTTAGATTCATCGGCATTAGATGAAAAAACAAAAGAATCTTTTTATTATGAGGCGCCTGTTTATTTAGTTAACGCCTGCCTTTAATCGAGATAAGCCAGTAATGAATCAACACAATGTCACGGTCGAACAGTTACAGCATTTTATGCAGACTGAATTCGAAGGGTTCAAAACAGAAATTAAAGTTGCACAGCCTGAGTACTGTGAATTAATACGAAGGATTGAGACATCTGATTTGCGCCCCGGTGGTACGGTCTCTGGTCCCACCATGATGGAATTAGCTGATACAGCACTTTATATTGCGGTGTTGGCGACAGTGGGCCTTATTCCGCTCGCCGTGACGTCCAACTTGAGTATTCATTTTCTGAGGAAACCATTGGCTCAGTCGAACCTAAAAGCGGTTTGCGTCCTGCATAAAGTGGGTCGTACGCAAGCCGTTGGCAGCGTCGAGATCTTCTCAGAGGGCAGTGAAGCTGCAGTAGCGCATGCTGTTGGCACTTATGCGATACCAGCGACAGGACGCTAAGCCAGTGACTAAGCCGTTGGCAATTATCGCGTCCTATCAGATCAGAGTGTTATTTTGGGCTGCTGTTGTGGTGCTGTTTTATCTTGCGCTGATGCCTGCTGACGACGTTGAGCCCATCATGCTGGTATCCGATAAGCTGGCTCATTTTATCGCTTTTTTGGGGCTGGGTACTCTGGGTAGCTGGTCTTATCCCCAAAGTAAACTTTGGATCGTGCTGGGTCTTATTCTATACGGCGCAATAATAGAAGTAGCACAGTCGCTCACGAGTTCGCGCGCGGCAGAGTGGGCTGATTTAATAGCGGATAGTGCGGGTGTGCTCTGCTCATTATTCTTTTTTAGGTTGCGTCATTATTTTGTAAAAGCCAGCAGCTAGCTTTCGTTCATTTTAATTTTTGATTAAAACGCTTATACTTTTCTGGGTTTAATTCAATCGAGAATGGATATGGCAAAAGAATCAGTATTTAGTATTTATTTAAAATCAAAAGCGAAGGCAAAGGCGGAAGCCAAGCGTCTTGCTTTAAAAGAAATTGATAAACTCATCGCAGTTTTGCAAGAAGCCAAAGCAGAGCTCAAGAAAAAAGAAGCAGATCGCGCCGCTAAAGAAAAGCTCGCCAACATTGAGCGTATTAAAGCGATGATGGCAGAGGCGGGTGTAAGCACTCAAGAATTGAGCGGAGCAGTCGGTCGCGGTCGCAAAGCAGCGGCACCGAAGGCCAGTGCGGCAGCGGCTAAGTCTAAACGTAAGCCCAGTGGCCCCGTTGCGCCTAAATATCGTTTGGTCGTCGACGGTGAGGAGTCACTCTGGACTGGTCGAGGTCGGACCCCTAAGGTGTTCCAGGCCTACTTCGATGCGGGTAATTCGCGCGAGAGCTGCGAGATTCAGTAACGCAAAGGGTCGCCAACGGTGTTAGCTGAGCGGTAGATCGATTACACTGCGTGTTTTCTGAATTAGAGCATAACCCACAGTGACTTGGCTTGTTGTACAAACCAAACCCAAGCAAGAAGAACTTGCCAGTGAGCATTTAACGCGGCAGGGTTATCAGGTGTTTCTACCGAAGATTGAGCAGCGTAAACGCGTGCGCGGTCAGTGGAGACACGTGATAGGACCGCTCTTTCCGCGTTATTTGTTTATCGAAGCACGGCTTGGTACCGACGATATGGCCCCAGTGCGTTCGACCATCGGGGTGATTAATCTGGTTCGATTTGGTCAAGAGATCGTGCCGGTACCAGACAGCGTGATCGAATTTCTGCAATCCCAGCAAGACCCAACGACTGGAGCGCGCGATGCCTCAGCTTGGCCGCATAAACGGGGTGATCAAGTCGATATTCTCGAGGGACCATTTGCCGGTCTACAAGGCATTTTCGAGATGAGTAAAGATGACGACAGAGCTTATCTGTTGATTGAACTGCTGGGCCGTGCCACACGGGTGCAGTTAGAGCGGTTCATGTTGGGCGATCCTCTGTAAGCCAGTCTTGTGCATGAGCCTGCGTCGGCCGCTCGATTGTCTTCTGCTATTAGGGTCTCGAGGGTCATGCGTGAGTCTCGGCAGGACAGAACAGAACCGCAAGGGTTTAAGCGCGAGTTAGGAGACAAGGTGTGCAACGACTATCTGAGGTAACTAGGGGTTGTGACGTGCAGTTTGGCACCAGTGGCGTGCGTGGATTGGTGAAAGATCTTACTGATCGCGTGGTGTTTGCTTATGCCGATGCCTTTTTACGGCAAGTTGCGCCTTCGTCAGAGCGACTGGTTCTGGGGCATGATCTGCGCGAATCTAGCATTGCAATTGCGTCTGCCTGCGCTGCAGCAGCCAAAGCTCACAATTGTCTGATCGATTATGTCGGTGTCCTCCCGACTCCAGCCATCGCGCTATATGCGCAATCTATGGGTGCACCGGCGATTGTTGTTACGGGCTCACACATACCCTTTGATCGCAATGGTCTAAAATTTTATAGCCTCGAGGGTGAGATCACTAAGTCGCACGAAACCCTCATCAATGAGGCACTGGTTGATCTCTCATCGGATCTCACAACACCCTTACCCCCAGTCAATCAGGCCGCGTATCACCTGTATTGCCAGCGTTACCTCGATGCCTTTGGGGAGCGAGCGCTCGCGGGCTATCGTATCGGCTTATACCAGCATTCGAGTGCGGGTCGCGATTTGTTTGCTGACTTATTCGCTCGCATGGGTGCAGAGGTGATTACCCTTGGGCGCACTGAGTCATTCGTGCCGATTGACACGGAAGCAGTGAGCCCTGAAGACGAAGCTCGCGCAAAGCGGTGGGCGGAAGAGATGTCGTTTGATGTGTTGTTCTCGACCGACGGTGATTCCGATCGACCCCTGGTGGGCGACGCGAAAGGACAGTGGCTACGTGGGGATCGACTCGGGATTTTGTGTGCTCAGGCACTTCAAGCGCAGGCCGTGGTAACCCCCGTGAGCTCAAATTCAGCGGTGTTAACAGACGGTTTTTTCGACTGCGTTGCCTATACCAAAATTGGTTCACCCTATGTGATCGCAGAAATGCAGCGTTTACTGAGTCGCTACGACACCGTGGTCGGTTTTGAAGCCAATGGTGGGTTTCTGGTGGCGAGTGATCTGAGCGTCGACGGCAAGGTGCTAAAGGCTCTGGCAACACGAGATGCTTTATTACCCCTGTTCGCCGTTTTACGCCAGTGCCGTCAAGAGGCTTTGAGCGTTGAACAGCTCGATCAAAGGCTCCCTGATATTTATACCTACAGCGATCGGATCAAAGGCGTAGCGCCCGAGCTTGGGCAGAGGTTTATCGAGCAATTGGCGCTCGAAGCAGGTGTTTTAGAAGTCGATCTTGAACTTGACCCCGTGCGTGCCACAGATACCACCGACGGCTGCCGCTTGTATTTTGACGGGGGGCGCGTCATTCATTTTCGTCAATCGGGGAACGCGCCGGAATTGCGCTGTTATACCGAGGCACCCTCTAAGTTGATGGCCCGAGAGCTCAATGCGAGGGCGCTGGCGTGGGCTGTTACTCAACTCTAGGATTTGCGAGTGGCAGTTATGACTGCACGAGCTCTGTAAGCAAGCGCTCAAGGGGCTTGCTCAGTGAGGTGATTGACTCGTACGCATGACGAGTCACACGTCTGAGTCTCGTCGCTTGAGTCCTGCCGCGCTAGCCTTATCGTCTGAGTCCTGTCACCCCAACCTTATCGTTTGAATACGCCCAAGGCTTGCGGGCCCACCGCAGGGGCCGACTCGCTCAGAAAGCCGCATTGCCCGGTGTGCGCGGAAAGGGGATCGCGTCGCGCACGTTTTCCATGCCAGTGATGTAATTCAGTAAACGCTCAAATCCCAGACCAAACCCAGCGTGGGGTACGGTGCCGTAGCGGCGGAGATCTCGATACCACCACAGGTGTTCCTTCATGCTCTCGTCCATTCGCGCATCGAGAACATCAAGGCGCTCCTCGCGTTGACTGCCACCGATAATCTCGCCAATACCCGGTGCCAGCACATCCATTGCCGCCACGGTGCGCTCGTCGTCATTGAGCCGCATATAAAAGGCTTTGATGTCTTTCGGGTAGTTGGTTACGACAATGGGTCTGCCCACGTGTTTTTCAGCCAGGTATCGTTCGTGCTCCGAGGCCATATCGATACCCCACGAGACAGGGTACTCGAATGATTCCCCGCAGTTCTGCAGGATTTTTATCGCGTCGGTGTAGTCGAGTCGCTCGAAGGGTTGATCGATCACATTATTTAAACGATCGAAGACAGTGGTATCAATGCGTTGATTAAAAAACGCAAGATCGTCTTCGCGCTCATTCATGACCCGCTTGAAAACATGCTTTAGGAGAGCCTCTGCGAGATTGGCGTTGTCGGCCAAATCGGCAAAGGCGACCTCGGGCTCTACCATCCAAAATTCGGCCAGATGCCGACTGGTATTTGAATTCTCTGCTCTGAACGTGGGTCCGAAGGTATACACTTTTGACATCGCCAAGCAGTAAGACTCTACTTCGAGTTGCCCTGATACCGTAAGAAACGCTTCTTGTTCGAAAAAGTCCTGACTAAAATCCACCCCACCTTTGGCGTCGCGTGGCGTATTGAGCAGATCTAAGGTGCTGACTCTGAACAACTCACCGGCTCCTTCGCAATCGCTGCCAGTGATAATGGGTGTGTTGATCCAATGAAAGCCTTGATCAAAGAAAAATTGGTGGATGGCATTAGCCAAAGTTGTGCGGACTCTGGTGATGGCACCAAAGGTATTGGTACGCGCTCTCAAATGAGCTTGGGTGCGCAGATATTCAAAGGTGTGTCGTTTTTTTGCAATCGGGTAGCCTTCGGGATCATCGACCAATCCCACCACGCGCACCTCGGTCGCTTGGATTTCGAGTGCTTGTCCGCTCCCCTCTGACTCGACCAAAACGCCACAGACTTCAACTGAGCAACCGGTTGACAGTTTTTTGACCTCCGATTCGTAATTGTGCAAATCGGCGGGCACTACCGCTTGTATCGAATCGAAGCAGGAACCATCGTGGATGGCTAAAAACGAGATGCCGGCTTTGGAGTCGCGTTTACTACGCAGCCAACCTTGCACTCGAATCGTGCTTCCGGTGCGGTCAGTGGCGGCAAGTAATCGTTTAACAGAATCGACGGCAATATCATCTAGGCTCATACGTCATCCTTGTGAGTCTCTGGTGAACAAAATTGGTGTGTGCACCAATCGCGCGCTAATTGTGACACCAAACCCACAGTAGCGTCATCAAAACGGTTCTTGATTGGGCTGTCTAAATCGAGCACACCGAGCAGCTGATCACGGGCCAGCAATGGTATCACCAGTTCAGACCGCGAAGCGGCGTCACAGGCAATGTGCCCGGGGAACTCGTGGACATCAGCAACGACCTGGGTGGTTCGCGTGGCTGCGGCAGTGCCGCAGACGCCCTGACCAATGGCAATTCGAACGCATGCGGGTCTGCCTTGGAAGGCGCCCAATACCAGCTCATGGTCTTTCAGCCAGTAAAATCCGACCCAGTTTAGATCAGCCAGCTCGTGATAGATCAGAGCGCAAAGATTGCCACTGTTTGCGTTAAGGTCATGCTCATCTGCGAGGAGTCCTTTCAAGGCGAGCTGCAGATCATCTTGCGATTGGTACATGTGGTTGTCCCGGCTGAAACAGGTTGCTGGATCATAGCGAGGGCGCTATGGCAGATATTCTACTCGTTATCGCAAGAATTAGAATCAGTGGGTAAGACCCCGAGTGACTCAAACGGCGAGTGAGCGGTAATGCGTAAGTCGTGATTGGTGAGGAGTGAGAAGTGAGAAGTGAGGAGTGAGGAGTGAGGAGTGAGGAGTTAGGAGTGAGGTGTGACTCGGGGTTAGTGAGTAAACAGGAGAGAAGAAGCTTTGTGCCAAGCCCTCTGGTTGCCTGGGTATGGTATCTAACGAGCCAAGCCTGGATCAGGCTGCAGAATGTAAGCCGCACTCTCGACCGGCATGGACTTTAGTAGGATCAAAGTAATGGCTGCAGGTCGGTAAATCCATAGCGGCTCGATAGAGCTCTAATTGCTGGTCGGTCCAGTAAAAGAGAGGTGCAATCTTCAGTATGCCGCGCGAGTCAATCGATACGATATCTAATGTATCCCGATAGTCTGATTCGAGTTTCCGAATGCCAGAAATCCACACACTGGGTTGGTGCTCTTGCAAGGCCCGCTCAAATGGCTCCAGCTTGACTTGACGGGTGAATCGGGCGTGCCGCTCTACTTCGTCTAAGGTTGGAATCGCACCCTCGATCGCCTGGCGTCGTTCCGATGTCATCAGGGGGGTGTAGGTGTGTAAGTGGGTTTGCAGTCGACTTGTTAGGGCCTCTGCAACCTTATAGGTATCTGCAGTATTGTAGCCAGAGTCTACCCATATCACCGGTAGTCTGGGGCAGGTCTCTGAGATCATGTGTAACAAAACACCGGAATTGACCCCGAAGCTGGTAGACGCGATGGTTTTGCGACCTAAACCTACCGCCCAGCGGATGATATCGGAGGGATCAGCCTGCCTTAAGCGCTGGTTGGCAGCTTGAATCTCGTCGTGGTTTAAAGTCATGGGTCGCCATCAATCGCTCAAGTGTCCAGTGCGAAAGATAGAAGATCTTACCAAAGGTGTTAAATACTGTTTCAGTCTATGCTTATTCGTCTCGGGATTCGGGATTCGGGATTCGGGATTCGGGACTTGGGACTCGGAACTCGGAACTCGGAACTCGGAACTCGGAACTCGGGATTGTGTACTCCGTGCTTGCGATTACATTGAGAGGGCAAGAAACCCTCAGTGCGTGGGCTCATGCTGCTGCAAGGCCCAGATCACGTGTTCCTGCACTAATTCGCTTGGGAAGGTCAGTCGCGAGCGGAGCGCTTCGATGACGCTGATGGTGCTGGGTGCGTTACCGAGTGCGATTGCTAGGTTTCGCAGCCAGCGATGATAGCCAATCCTGCGCAGTGCCGAGCCTTCGGTGCGCGCTAAATAAGTGGCTTCGTCCCACAGAAACAAATCAACCAGGTCGGCACTGGCAAGTCCATGACGCGGCTGAAAGTCGGGCTCTTCCGTCGGCTGTGCAAATTTGTTCCAGGGACAGCACAGCTGGCAGTCATCACAGCCAAAAATTCGGTTGCCCATGAGAGGTCGAAGCGCTTCATCGATCGAGCCTTTGTGCTCAATGGTGAGGTACGAAATGCATTTGCGAGCATCGAGCTCAAAGGGTCCGGTAAAGGCCTGAGTAGGGCAAATATCCAAACACGCGGTGCAGGTGCCGCAGTGCTTCTCTTGTTTTGGGGGAGAGGTCGGTAGCGGTAAGTCGGTGTAGATCTCGCCCAGGAAAAACCAAGATCCAGCAGTCTGGTTAATCAGCATGGTGTTTTTCGCAATCCATCCCAAGCCAGCCTGCTCGGCCAGCGCTCGCTCTAGCACCGGTGCACTATCGACGAAGGCGCGGTGATGCCCGCCGCACAGAGTCTCGATCCGTTTCGCAAGTTGTGCCAGACGTTTTCGAATCAGTTTGTGATAGTCCCGCCCCAAGGTGTAGCGAGCGATATACGCTTTGTCGGCTTGATTTAACACGGCGAGTGGCTGGTCGTCTTGTGGCAGGTAATCCATGCGCAGGGAGATGACGCGAAGCGTACCCGGTTCGAGCAGCTCCGGACGCCAGCGTTTTTCACCATGCGCAGCCATAAAAGCCATGTCGCCGTGATAGCCCTTCTCGAGCCATCTCTCAAGATACTTTGGATGCTCGTTGAGATGGATATCGCTCACACCAATAGCGGCGAACCCAAGCTCGTGCGCCCAGTCTTGAATAGTAGAAAACGTCGATTGCCAGTGGTCTTCGGTCACGAGATTGGGCTTATCACTTGTGCGCGCATATAATGGGGCTAGAGTAACGGATGAAACGGATCTTTGCATGCCAAAATCAAGCCCGAGCCTAGCGCCGCGCGAGTCTCTGTTGTACTTGTCGGGTGAGACGCAAGCGATGGATCGCTATCTGATCGAGCAGCACGGCGTGTCGGGATTTACCCTAATGAGCCGAGCTGCGCGCGCAACGTTCGACGTTATCCAACAGTACGCCGAAGGGCGTCGATCACTCATGCTGATCTGCGGTGGCGGTAACAACGGTGCCGATGGCCTGTTGGTTGCTTGGCTGGCCGCCCAGAAGGGGTGGCAAGTGCAGTGCAGTTTGATTGCCGACATTGAGCGGCTCGAACACGATCGCGCTCGCGCTTATAACCTGTGTGTTGAGGCCAATATTGAGTTTGTGTCGCTGCCTCAAGCGCCGTTGGGCCCCGATTGGATTGTGGTAGACGCGCTGTTAGGCATTGGCTGGCAAGGTCCTGTTCGAGAGCAACAAAGAACTGTCATTGAGTGGATCAATGAGTGCGTGGGCCCGGTCATTGCAGTGGATATGCCATCGGGACTCTCGGCAAATACAGGTGCGGCGCTGCCGATTGCGGTGAAGGCCTCGGTTACCGTCACTTTTATTACCCTGAAACTGGGATTATTGACGCATGATGGCCCTGATCATGCTGGTTTCATTGTGTTCAATGATCTTGGTGTAGACGACGCAATATATCGAAGTCACAAGGCCTGCGCCGAACGATTAGACCTTGATGTGGTCCGACAGGCTCTGCCTGCTCGCCGGCGCAATAGTCACAAAGGGCTGTTTGGTCGGGTGCTGGTGGTTGGTGGCGATCACGGCCTCGGCGGCGCGGCACTGATGGCGGCAGAGGCCTCACTAGCAAGTGGGGCGGGACTGACTTCGCTGGCTACCCGAGTTTCGCACGTGAGTGCCGCACTGGCTCGTATCCCAGAGGTGATGACGCAGGGTATTACCAATCGTCATAAACTGACGGATCTGTTACCCACCCAAAGTGTGATCGTGGTCGGACCCGGCTTGGGCACGTCAGCGTGGTCGCAGCAACTTTTACAGGTGACACTAGAGAGTGATAGCCCTTTGGTGCTCGATGCTGACGCCCTTAATTTATTAGCCCAGTTGGGCTGGACCGAGCGAATCGCAACTCGTACCGCGCCGACTGTTATCACGCCCCATCCGGGAGAGGCCTCACGATTGTTGGGCATCACCTCTCGCGAGGTGCAAGACGATCGCTTACAGGCGGCGCTGTCGCTACAACAGCAACTCGGTGCTATCGTAGTGCTTAAAGGGTGCGGGACTCTTATCGCACATGCTGAGGGTGTTTTTCTTAGCGATTACGGTAATCCGGGGATGGCGTCTGGTGGCATGGGAGACATATTGAGCGGCATTATTGGTGCCATGATGGGTCAGATTAGTGATCCCCTGATGGCCGTATCGGTGGCGGTTTGTTTGCATGGCGCTGCTGCCGATAAAGCGTCGGAGCGGGGGCAAATCGGGCTGAGAGCCACAGACCTGCTACCGTGTATACGAGACCTATTGAATGATTGAAGATTCGCTTTGGATGGCAGATGAAGCGTCGCTGGTCGCTTTTGGCGCTCGTTTGGCAGGTGCTTTAGAGCCTGGGTTAGTGATCGAGCTGAGCGGTGAACTAGGTGCCGGCAAAACCACTTTGTCGCGCGGCATCATTCAGGCGCTGGGTCATACAGGCGCAGTGAAAAGCCCGACTTATACCTTGGTGGAGCCCTACGAGTCGTTGACGCCACCGGTGTACCATTTTGATTTATATCGGATTTCTAATGCGGATGAGCTCATTCATATGGGTATCGAAGACTACTTTACACCTGCAACGGTGTGTCTGATTGAGTGGCCAGAGCGATGTCAGGGTGCATTGCCACCGGCTGATGTGGTGATCACACTCACTCACGCCGGATCAGGCAGGCAGTTGGCGTTGCGGGCCTGTTCTGCAGCAGGAGACACACTGAAGGAACAACTGAAATGAGCCGCTTCGGTATCGCTCTTGCCCTTTTGTTGGCTGCCGTCTTGATTGCCCCGCCTGCGTTGACTGCGACGGTAGAGGATATTCGGGTGTGGCGCGCGCCCGATCACACGCGGCTTGTTCTAGATGTGTCGGAGCCTCTTAAATACAGCACGCTTGAGTTAGATAATCCCGAGCGCATCGTGGTGGATATGATCAATACCACGTTGAAGAGCTCGACTGACGTGCCTCTGACGAACACTCCGATTAAAGCGATTCGGACAGGTGTTCGGGCGGGGCGTAATCTGCGTTTGGTATTGGATCTGACGGAACAAGTCAGGCTTGAAGTTTTTACTTTGAGCGCCACCGAGGTGAGTGGCGATCGATTAGTCATTGATCTCTTTGATTTGGAGCCAAAGCCCAGAATCATTGCGAGTCAGCCCGATAATGACGTGAAGCGAGACATCGTGGTGGCTATCGATGCGGGTCACGGGGGTGAGGATCCGGGCGCACTTGGGCCGGGTAACATCCAAGAGAAGAAAGTTGTCTTTGCGATTGCGCAAGAGCTTCGTCAGTTGTTTGCCAACACCCCCGGGTTCCGACCGGTGATGATTAGAACCGGCGATTATTATGTCTCTCTTGCGGGGCGCCGCAAGCTTGCGCGAGAAGCTCAAGCCGATATTTTTATTTCGATACACGCGGATGCGTTTACTAATCCTCAGGCCAATGGCGCATCGGTTTTTGCGCTCTCGCTCCGAGGTGCTTCGAGTACCACCGCGCAGTATTTGGCGCAGCGCGAGAATGCGGCTGACTTAGTTGGCGGTGTTACGATCGCGGGGAAAGACGACGTCTTAGCGAGCGTGTTGACTGACTTGTCGATGACCTCGACGCTGGATCGCAGTATGCAGGTGGGCTCGAGTGTGCTCGGTGAAATGAAGAATGTTGCGCGGCTGCATAAACCTAAGGTCGAGCAAGCGGGATTTGCGGTGTTGAAATCGCCCGATATCGTGTCAATTTTGGTGGAAACTGGGTTTATCTCGAATCCAACCGAGGCTCGGCGCCTAGCTAACAGTCAGTATCGCCAAAAAATGGCAAACGCCATTTTTACTGGGGTAAAAGATTACTTTTACTCGAATCCAATCGCCGGCACCTTGGTGGCCTGGCAAAAGCAGCAGGGTGGTCGAACCTACACCATCACCAAGGGCGACACCTTGTCGGGGATCGCTCAGCGATTCAAAGTGTCTGAAGAGGCCATTCGTTCGCTCAATAACATTCAAGGATCGCGGATTCTCGTGGGTCAAACACTTGTCATTCCCAGAGCGTAATATCATGAGTCGAATTCACGCCTTGTCACCTCAGCTGGCAAACCAGATTGCTGCCGGAGAAGTGGTTGAGCGTCCGGCGTCGGTGGTGAAAGAGATTATCGAGAACAGCATCGATGCTGGGGCAAGCCGGATCGAGATCGATATCGAGGCTGGCGGTGTGAAGCGGATTCGAGTGCGTGATAACGGCGTGGGCATCAATCCCGAGGATCTGTCGTTGGCGCTGGCGCGTCACGCCACCTCAAAAATTGGATCCCTCCATGATCTTGAGGCAGTGGCAAGCCTCGGTTTCAGAGGAGAGGCCCTGGCCAGTATTGCATCCGTTTCGCGGCTGGCTCTGACCACGAATATTCTGAGCGATCCCGCCTGTGGTGTGATTGCTGAATCGGAGGGCCGCGATCAAGTGGTCTCGGTAAAACCGGCGCCACACCCTCAGGGTACGACGGTTGATGTGCGCGATTTATTCTTTAATACACCGGCGCGACGGAAGTTTCTGCGAACCGAGAAAACTGAGTACGGGCATCTTGAAGAGGTGGTTAAGCGCTTGGCATTGGCTCGGTTTGAGGTTGCGTTCCGTTTAACCCATAACGGCAAGGCGATGTTGAATCTGGGTGTGGCGGATTCTTTGGCAGAGCAGCAAAAGCGCGTCGCAACGGTTTGTGGCCCAGCCTTCATGGATCAAGTGATTCGAATTGAGAGCGAGCGCAGCTCACTTCGCTTGAGCGGCTGGGTTGGTTTGCCCACGTTTTCGCGGTCGCAGTCAGATTTGCAGTACTTTTTTGTCAATGGACGCGTTATTCGCGACAAGTTGATTGCGCATGCGATCAAGCAGGCTTATCGCGACGTGCTGTATCATGGCCGTCATCCCGCCTTTGTTTTGTATCTCGAGATCGATCCAGCCAGTGTCGACGTCAACGTGCACCCAACCAAGCATGAGGTGCGTTTTCGCGACAGTCGGGAGGTGCACAATTTCTTGTTCTCGACCCTACATCGCGCGCTAGCGGATGTGCGTCCAACCGATCATCTACAGTCATTGAGTCCCGGCATGACGCCGCTAGAAGAGGGGCTGACGGTGGATACGTCGACCGGCGAAGTGCACCAATCGACGTTAACGTGGGGCGCTTATCAGAGGCCCAATGGCAGCGTTTCGCGTGATGCGGTGCAATCGCAGCTGACTCATTACGGGCGCTTGCATCCCACTCAGGCTTTGCCTCAGCAATCGTCCGACGAAGCCGCACCACCACTGGGGTATGCCTTGGCGCAGGTGCATAGTGTTTATATTCTGGCGCAGAACGCCCAGGGTTTGGTATTGGTCGATATGCACGCGGCTCACGAGCGAATCACTTACGAACGCTTGAAAGCGGCTGATGCGGCTGAGGGAGTTCGCTCTCAGCCGCTGTTGGTGCCACTAGCGATTGCGGTGAGTCAAAAAGAAGTGGCTCTGGCAACTGATCACCAAGCCGTTTTCGAGGGCCTAGGTTTAGTGGTCGAACCGGCAAGTGACGAGTCACTGCTCATTCGCTCAGTGCCGACCTTGCTCAGGTCAGCGGATATGGAGCAGCTGGTGCGCGATGTGCTCTCGGATTTGAGTGAGTATGGCCAGTCAGATCGGATCAGTGCAGAACGTGATGCTATTCTGTCAACGATGGCATGTCACGGTTCAGTCCGCGCTAATCGTTCGCTCACCTTGCCGGAAATGGACAGTTTGCTCCGTGATATCGAAGAGACCGAACGCGCGGGACAATGCAATCATGGCCGCCCTACGTGGACGCAAATGTCGCTGGCTGAACTCGATAAACTCTTTATGCGAGGCAGATAGTCATGCAGCCCGCGGTTATCTGTTTAATGGGTCCCACCGCATCGGGCAAAACTGACTTGGCGATAGCGTTGGCCGAGCAAATCAAGGGCGAGCTTATCAGTGTCGATTCGGCATTGGTCTATCGTGGTTTGGATATCGGCAGCGCTAAACCGACCTACCCGCACCATCTTATCAATCTGCGTGATCCGGCTGAACCATACAACGTCGCCAATTTTGTCAGAGATGTAGATCAGGTTATTACGGATGTGATTGATCGTGGCGCCACCCCGATTTTGGTTGGGGGCACGATGATGTATTTCAAAGCTTTTTTGGATGGCTTGTCGCCAATGCCAAGTTCTGACCCAAGCGTTCGCGAACAGATTGAACAGGAGGCTCGCGAGAGGGGTTGGCCCGCTTTGCATGAGGAGCTGGGTACGGTGGATCCCATCGCCGCCGCTGCGATTCATCCTCAGCATTCCAGCCGCATCACCCGAGCACTCGAAGTATTTCGCGCCAGTGGTACACCCTTGAGCGAATGGCAGCGCGGGGACGATCCTCGAACGCCGCCCTCGCAGTTGTATCGTATTTCGCAATTTGCGCTCGCACCGGAACGCCGTGAAGTCCTGCATGATCGAATTGCACTGCGGTTTGAACACATGTTGCGCGCTGGATTAATTGATGAAGTCAGGGGCTTGCGAGCGCGGCCAGATTTACATCCAGATTTGCCCGCTATTCGAGCCGTCGGGTATCGCCAAGTGTGGGGGTACTTGAACGGAGAATACGACATTGAGCGCTGTGAATCATTGGCGGTCGCCGCTACGCGGCAGTTGGCTAAACGCCAGCTGACGTGGTTGCGCAAGTGGCCCGATCTTGAGTGGTTACTGACTGATGAAGACGGGAACTTGGCACAGAAAAGAGTGTCATATCAGTACAGGGCGGAAAAAAAACCGTTAGAGCGTCTATTGAACTGTATCGGATCGCCCCCATAACATATACTGACGCCAGGTCCACAGCCTCGTTTACGCTTTTCAATTTTGTTGAGCATCTCTTTAACGCCATCATGCGTATTAAAGGGTGCCAGTCGACAGCGAAAAGCACACTTGCTGACAACAGCAGGTCTTAATGACAAAGAGCTAATTTGGCTCTAAAAGGAGAAAATGATGTCAAAAGGGCATAGCTTACAAGACCCTTACCTGAACCTTCTAAGAAAGGAGCGGGTACCCGTATCCATTTACCTAGTGAATGGTATTAAACTTCAAGGACAAATTGAGTCCTTCGATCAATTTGTGGTGCTTCTCAAGAATACTGTCAGCCAAATGGTCTACAAGCACGCGATCTCAACCGTCGTGCCTGGCCGCGTAGTGCGGATGCCCATGTCTCACCCTGGCGACGACGACGAAGAAGCAACGGAAGATTAAATCCAAGCGGTGCGATCTAATCTGGCATAAGCGAGTTATTGGAGCGTTAAGCTACCATGTTTTTTGAGCGTCCCGAGTCGGGTGAGCGAGCCGTATTGGTTCAACTGAAACTTGACAGCGAGAGCGAGCGCGAAGACCCACGCGAGTTCGAGGAATTGGTGTTGTCTGCTGGCGGAGATCCCGTCGCATTTGTGTTTGGATCTCGAACGAGTCCCCACGCCGGCACCTTTGTTGGCAGTGGTAAGCTCGATGAAATAAGACAGATCAAAGAAGAACATGACGCTGAAATTGTGATGTTCAATCATGCCTTAAGTCCCTCGCAAGAACGTAATCTGGAGCGCCACCTCAGTTGTAGAGTGCTTGATCGGACTGGTTTGATCCTCGATATTTTTGCTCAGAGAGCCAGAACACACGAGGGCAAACTCCAAGTCGAATTGGCGCAGCTCCAGCATATGAGCACCCGTTTGGTCCGTGGCTGGACCCACCTTGAGCGACAAAAGGGCGGGATCGGTCTGAGAGGGCCGGGGGAAACCCAACTCGAGACGGATCGCCGGTTACTGCGTGCTCGCATCAAATCGATCCTTGCGCGCCTCGATAAAGTGCAGCGCCAGCGAGACCAAGGGCGACGATCACGTCGTAAGGCCGAGATACCTACAGTATCTTTGGTGGGCTACACCAACGCCGGCAAAAGTACCTTATTTAATGCGCTGACAGGGTCAGATGTTTATGCAGCAGATCAGTTATTCGCAACGCTTGATCCGACTCTTCGGCAGCTTGATCTCGATACCATTGGTCAAGTTGTGCTGGCGGATACCGTTGGATTCATTGCGCACTTGCCGCACAAACTGGTGGATGCCTTTAAGGCGACCCTAGAAGAAACCCTCAATGCCGATTTGCTTGTGCTCGTGGTCGACGCCGCCAGCGAAGAGCGCGATGACAATATTTTTCAAGTACAAGCCGTGTTGGCTGAAATTGGCGCCGACACAATCCCCAAATTATTTGTGTATAACAAGCTGGATTTACTGGAGCAGGAGCCTCGGATCGATCGCGATGCCGATGGTATTCCAGAACGTATCTGGTTGAGTGCTCGGACAGGGGTAGGTCTCGATCTGCTTGAGCAAGCCATCACCGAGCGGCTCGGTAACGATGTGTTGTCCGCGAGGCTCTCTCTCCAGCCCGCCCAAGGGCGTCTTCGTGCCGCGCTATACCGACTGAATGCGGTCAGTCATGAACAGGTGAATGACGTCGGAGGTTTTGAGCTAGATATAAAACTGCCTCGATCTGATTGGGACCGTTTGATC
>OBNU01000051.1_pt1 | contig 18463 bp, 20 predicted proteins | sample 1494211 | NCBI WGS metagenome assembly OBNU01 (sample SAMEA3275559, study PRJEB22092) | marine metagenome | biome: ENVO:01000252 "freshwater lake biome"; feature: ENVO:00002042 "surface water"; material: ENVO:00000021 "freshwater lake" | collected 2014-06-21T10:00:00+00 | depth 2 m | reverse complement strand
TAGAGATTCTAGTCGCCGTTTATGAAGAGCGAAGTTTTACGAAAGCGGCAGCACGATTGTTTTTAGCGCAACCCAGCGTCTCGATGCAGCTCTCTAAACTCGCAGACACAGTCGGTTTGCCTTTGTATTACAGTCATGCCAGACAAGTTTTTTTTACCGAAGCTGGCGAGACCATGGTGAAACATGCGCGCGATATTTTGCGCGATTATCAATACCTTGATTTAGCGCTGTCCCGGTTGCGGGGGGGCGAGTCTGGGCGGGTCAGTATTGGCTTGGTGACCACGGCAAAGTATTTTATTCCACACTTGATCGGTCCTTTTGCGGAGTCCCATCCTGCTATTGAACTGTCTTTGAAGATCGGGAATAGGCAGGAAATGATAGATCGAGTGGATCGTGATACTGATGATTTTTATGTGTTTAGTCACCCACCGAAAGACCAAGCGCTCGAATTAATACCCTTCTTGACCAATCGATTGTGGCCAGTAGCGCCCGAGAGTCACCCATTGAGCGCACAGTCAGAGGTGACGCTCACCGATTTTATGGCGGAGCCATTTCTGTCACGCGAAGTCGGCAGCGGGACTCGTTACAGCATAGAAGCCTTTCTGGCCGAGCGGGGGTTCAGCTTATCGCCCAGAATGACGATTGAAAGTAACGAAGCTATCCGCCATGCGGTGTTATCGCGCTTAGGTGTCTCTATTGTTAGCGAGCACACACTCAATTACGGGGGCGAGCAGGGACTCTCTGTTTTGAACGTAGAGGGGTTCCCAATTGAATCTCGCTGGTATCTCGTTCGTCGACTTGCTCGTCCGCTCTCTCCTGCCGCCGCGGCCCTAGCGGAGTGTCTTATTCAACGTCAGCAGAACATCGGAGGAATCGAGACGTGAGGGGGATACTTCAGCTAAATTGCCCAGAGCCGGGCGCCTGAGCGGGACTGACTGGACTGATATTGCTCTTGGGCTTCGATTGCGGAAGACTTTATGCGACACTCTGGTTATCTGGGTAATCGATGAGCAGGAGAAGAATAATGACAGGGACCCCCAATAAGGCCAGTTTTCACCACATGAAAGACGGTACTCTAGAAGACTGGCAAGCGATCGCGGCGGAAATGCGCCCATTCCAGGCTGGCTTGGCCGATCGCATGCTAGATCATTTGCGTGTGTTAGAGGGAGACTGCGGCGGTTTTGCAGTGGACCGTCTCACTCACAGTCTGCAGACAGCGACCTTGGCTCATCAAGATGGCAAAGACGAAGAATACGTGGTCTGTGCCTTATTGCACGATATTGGGGATACTTTAGGCCCCTACAATCACGCGGATATCGCCGCAGTTTTTCTGGAGCCTTTTGTGTCAGAAGCAAATCATTGGATGATCAAACATCATGCAATTTTTCAGGGGTACTACTTTTTTCACCACCTCGGTTTAGATCGAAATATGCACGAGCAATTCAAAGATAGCCCGCACTATGCGCGTACCAAAGAGTTTATCGAGCGCTACGACGCGCCTGCATTTGATCCGGATCGAGAAACTTATCCACTGAGTTTCTTCGAGCCAATGGTGCGTAGAGTGTTTGCGCAACCTGTTCGATCTTTGTACAAAGAGGCCGTATAAGTTTTGGTGTTGGCGAGCTACCCTAACCGGGGGCTCGCTTTACCATTTGCGGCGCTCGAATTTTTCTTCCCGTTTTTCACGTCGTCGAACTATGGCAAAATAGACGATCCCGACGACCGCAAGCGTGACAATAATAGCCTCGATCATCGGCCCTTTGGCTCTGTGACAACGGCGGTACCATAAGCCATAATTTCGACCGCACCTTGCGAGACCATTGCGGTACTCACACGGAAACCAATCACGGCATTGGCGCCAAGCCGCAATGCATCTTCTTGCATTCGGTAAATCGCCTCTTCTCGGCCTTCGGCCAGCAATTCGGTGTAGCCTTTGATTTCACCGCCGACAATGTTTTTGAGTAAGGCGGCAATGTCTCGACCGATGTGTTTCGCCCTGACAGTCGATCCGCGCGCAAGTCCCAAGACCTCAGTGATCTCATGTTGGGGAAGGTGATCAATGGTTGTGATAAGTAGAGCTGTCATAGCGTTGGTCTCAGAGAAGGCTCGATGCCATATATATTAAAGTACCGAAGGAGACAACCCACACAATACTGCGGACGTACACGATATTTAATAGATAACAGGGTACATATACAGCTCGTGCGATGAGCCAAATCCAAGCGGCTTGCTCTAGGTCGGTTTCTGTCACGATTGCGAGCAGGCATAGGGCCAGAAATGGCGCAAGACTCTCTTGTAGGTTGGCACCCGCGCGTTGAATACGCCCCTGCAACACGGAACTTTCAACCGCGTTATCTCTGCTTGAGAGCAGATAATTCAAGTCACTCAAGCGAGTACTCGCTGGCAGCGCCCACAACTGTACGACAGCCAGTGCTAGGCTATAAATGATAGGTTCAACCATAAAGCAATCCTCAGGTGTGTGTTGGATAAGGAGCGCCTTTGATTCAATGATGGATCATCAGCGGCAGCAAAGTGTCTTAAATGTAACGGGTAATCAGTGGCCACACAATGGGCACCCAAACTGCAAGCCACGTAAGCAGAGCCAGAGTCACCGCGAGTGAGCCCAAATCTTTCGCCAACCCAGATAAAGAATGATGTTCTGTGCTAATGCGATCAACCACTACTTCGATGGCGGTATTGAGCGCTTCGACCAGTAGCACTAGAAGGGTCACAGCCACCATGAGGCTCGCCTGCAAGGGTGAGGAAGCGATGAAGTAAACGCTCGGCAGAAAGATCAGTGCGAGCACTGCCTCAAGCTGGAACGCTTCCTCATGTCGCAGCAGCCAGCGCAAGGCACGGCCTGAATTCACCAGGGTATACAGTAGCCGCGTTAACCCACGTCGCTTTGTTATCGCTTGAGGCATAGTGGTAGTCCTTGCATTATTTGGCGATCTTTTGCTGGCAGATCTAGACCGCGCTCATCACTCGTCGAGAATCGCTACAGCTCGGGTCCAGCCCGCAGATGCGCCGCGTATTTTGCATGGGAAACAGGCTATTTGAAATCCCCTTGCGGGCAGTGCTTCCAGGTTGTGCAATTTTTCGAGATGGCAATAGCCTGTGTGTCGACCAGCTTTGTGACCTTCCCAGATAATCGACGGATCGTTCGACTCGGCGAATCGCGCCGCTGTGTGCACGAACGGCGCATCCCAACTCCAGCCGTCTGTTCCGGTGACTCTCACGCCACGGTCTAGCAAGTAGCGGGTGGCCTCGTAGCCCATTCCACAACCGCTAGAGACATAGTCGTCATGGCCGTAACGACTGCCCGCACGAGTATTGACCAAGACAATTTCCAGTGGCGATAGCGTGTGTTGTATGCGATCCAGTTCCAGCGCCACTTCATCGGCAGATACCACATGGCCATCGGGCAAGTGGCGAAAGTCGAGTTTGACTCCGGGCTGAAAACACCATTCTAGAGGCACTTCATCGATGGTCCAGGCTCGCTCGCCCTGGTTCATGGTGCTAGCAAAGTGATAGGGTGCATCGAGATGAGTTCCGTTGTGGGTATTTAGAGTCACTTGCTCTATTGCCCAACCCTCAGCATCTGGTAAATCTTCTGCTTTGAGACCAGGAAAAATACCTGCAATGTCGTGAGCGGAATCTTTGTGAGTAATGTAGTGTATCTGCGGTTGGTATCCCGGTGGATCCGAGATCACATCGTTCTCAAAAAAAATCGATAAATCAATTAGTTTCTGGGCCATCGTTGTCGTCCCCATGGTGGCAAATTACGACGCAACTGTCGGCTCATTGGCTGGCCGAGTGCGTTTAGACGTCAATGATACCCGCGGAACAGACCGCTGTCTGCACCGTTCATGTGTCCACTCAATCCGAGACTCCGGCGCTGGTACAGTGATACCCAGCTTGAGAGACTGGTGGATTTTATTGAATTAAGCTTCGTAGCATCCAGGCATTTTTCTCGTGTACTTGCATGCGCTGGGTGAGCAAGTCGGCGGTGGGTTCGTCGCGGGATTCCCCAACCGTTGCCATAACATCTCGAGCCTGACGTGCGAGCGTCTCTTGTCCTGCCACCAGGTTCTTAATCATGGTCTCGGCATCCGGCACTGTTTCATCCTCTGGAATAGAGGTCAAGCGGGCGTACTCGGTGTAAGATCCTGGCGCGAACGCACCTAAGGCTCGAATTCTCTCAGCGATTTGGTCGACTGCTGCAGCGAGCTCCGTGTATTGCTGTTCGAACATGAGATGGAGCGTGTTGAACATTGGGCCGGTCACGTTCCAATGATAATTGTGGGTCTTCAGATACAGAGTGTAGCTATTGGCCAGCAATACGTTTAAACCGGCAACGATTTGCTCTCGGTCTGCTTGCTTGATACCTATGTTAATGTCCATTGTGTCATCTCTTGCGCTGATTGGTGTTGTCTTCTACAGGTTGGGCGCGGCAAAGCTGGATCGATCATCCTCCTCCTCCAGAAGTATGCCTCCATCCTAAACCTCATTGATCGATAGTGACATGTGATTAAAGCGATCGTTGTATTCATTTTTCTGAGTCTTGAGTGGACCTTGGGCAGAATTCCGGTTTAAACAGTTATCGTATTCATTTTTTTGAAAGCTATACTGTTAACACGTCGATCAGTATTCACACACCATGATTAAAGTTCAAAAAGTGATGGTTAAAGAGTTGAAGGTTGGGATGTATGTCTCAGGTCTCGACCGCTCGTGGCTCGGTACGCCTTTTCCACTGCAGGGTTTTTTGATTGATTCGGAATCTGTCAAAGACACTTTGAAGGATCTGTGTGAGTTTGTTTACGTTGATTTTGCGAAGAGTGATATTGCCGAGCCTGCGCCTGCGAGGCCCCGCGCAACTCCGCGCAACTCCGCGCACCCGCAGAACGCTCGAACAACTGTTTCCTAATAAGATCCTTCTAAACTATACCGACGCCCGAGACTTTGGCGACGAATATCCCCATGCCGAGACCGCAAAGATTACCCTGAAATTTAGCGCTCGAGATCACTGAGGGCGGTTTTATTGAAGACAAAGAGTCTGGGTTCGATAATCTCGCCAGACTCAGAGAATTGGGTGTGCGGCTGTCCATCGATGATTTTGGTACCGGATACTCATCGCTGTCGTACTTTAAGCACATACCAGCGAGCGAGCTGAAAATCGATAAGTCATTTATTGATCACATCAAGGATGGCGGCCACGATTTAGAGCTGGTAAAAATTATGATTCATATCGCACACCAGTTTGGTCTTTTGGTGGTGGCAGAGGGCGTGGAAGACGAGTCAACCTGCCAATTACTAAAAACTTTAGGCTGTGACTACATTCAAGGGTATTATTTTTCGAAGCCGCTACCGGCTCAAGAGTTTGAGCGGTGGCTCGTTAACAACAGCTGCACGACTCATTTAGCGGCGGGTCGGTCGGTTTCTGGAGACCCCATGTATCCCTCTGATTTCACCCACCCCGATCATTTGATAGAGCAAGAAGAGTTAGCTCGACTCAAGCGGATTGAGACCGAGTTTCGGGAAGGTAGTCGCTTGCTCGACTCAGTTGGACGTGCCATAACAATCTTTGGGTCGGCGCGAGCGCAACAGGATTCTTGGGAGTATACCCAGGCACGTGACTTAGCAGGAAAGCTTGCTAGCGATGGCATTGCCATCGTGACCGGGGGTGGTCCTGGCGTTATGGAGGGGGCGAATCGTGGCGCGATGGAGCATGGTGGCAAGAGTGTTGGGCTCAATATCGCCTTACCCTCTGAGCAGCAACCCAACCCTTACCTAACTGTCGAGTTAGAGTTTAGATATTTTTTTACGCGTAAGTTTTTATTGATTCGTAATGCCTTGGGTTTTGTGGTGTTTCCTGGTGGGTTCGGCACGGTCGATGAACTGTTTGAGCTGCTCACGTTAACTCAAACGCACAAGTTAGATCGTCGCCCGATTATTTTGGTGGGTCGATCATTTTTTGAGCCCTTGTTAGATTGGGTTCGAGGTGAAGTCTTGTCCCGCAACTTTGTGAGACCGAGCGATATGGCGCTCATGACTCTAGTAGAGAGTGGCGATGAGGCGTTTGATTGTCTGCGTGAGCATCACATCGTATCCGCGAATAACAGGCTCTGATAAGCGTGGATTCAAGCAGGCCGTTCAGGGTTGCTGCCGGTAGCACTTGCAATCAACTGCTGAAGCCTGTGCAATAGGCGCTTATTGACTGAAAGGAATTATGATGACGCTGACCAACCGTATTTTACTGGCTATGGTATTAGGCATCGCGACAGGATCGCTGTTTAATGCGCTGTTGCAGAGTTCAGCCTTGCCTGATGCGCTGTCAGTGTTGATACAAGCGGTACTGATAGACGGCGTATTCGATGTTGTGGGACGCATATTTGTGGCATCACTGAAATTACTCGTGGTGCCCTTGGTCTTGGTTTCGCTCATTTGTGGCGCGAGTGCTCTGGGTGACAGTGCGCGTATGGGGCCGATTGCCGGTAAGACCATCGCCTTCTACCTCGCTACAACCGGTATTGCCGTCACAGTCGCGTTAATTGTGGCTTCTATTGTCGCTCCTGGCGATGGCATGAACCTGAGTGTCGGAACTGAGTTTGTCGCGAAAACTCCGCCTGCACTGACCGACGTGATCGTCAATATTTTTCCCACCAACCCCGTTAAAGCGATGGCCGAAGCTAACATGCTGCAAATCATTGTGTTCGCACTGCTGTTCGGCTACGCCATGTCGCATGCGGGCGAACCAGGGCGCCGTTTGACGGGCTTCTTTAAAGACTCTGAAGCGGTAGTCATGAAGATGGTTGGCCTTTTAATGGAGGTTGCGCCATACGGGGTTTTTGCACTCTTGGCGAAGCTCTTTAGCGGTATGGGTATTACTGCGATAGCAGATTTAGCCGGCTATTTTTTCACGCTTGCCGCGCTGCTGATTTTCCACGGTATTGTGATCTATCCGCTCTTGCTTAAGCTGTTAAGCGGTTTATCTCCTCGGACTTTGCTGATCAAAATGCGACCGGTTTGGGCTTTCGCGTTCAGTACATCGTCTTCTGGCGCCACCATACCCGTGACGCTTCGCACAGTTGAAAAGCGACTTGGCGTTCACAACTCAGTCGCCGGGTTTACCGTACCCTTGGGCGCCACTGTGAATATGGATGGAACGGCTATTATGCAGGGGGTCGCTACCATATTTATTGCGCAAGTTTATGGTATCGACTTGAGTATAGCGGCGCTCTTTGGCGTGGTATTAACGGCGATTCTGGCCTCTATTGGCACGGCGGGTGTGCCCGGTGTTGGTCTGATCACCTTGGCATTGGTGTTAGAGCAGGCGGGTCTTCCGGTGGAGGGTATCGCGCTGATTATCGGTGTGGACCGATTGCTCGATATGCTCAGAACTGTGATTAATGTGACCGGTGACGCTGTCGCCAGCGTCGTGGTTGCGAACTCGGAAAATCAGCTTGATACTGATATTTATGAGGCGTCTTCGGAAGAGCTAGACCGACGTGAGGCGACTTCGTAGTGGGCTTAAGAAGTGACGGAAACGCGTCCACGGCAGCTTGATTTGCTCGATCAGAAGTCGTGAAGCGGCGAGTAGATGCAACCACTAAACGAGCGCGCAAGCGGGTTTACCGGCTTTAAGAGCAGGTTGTTCAATAACAGTAACGACAGCGAGAAAAACAATGGCAGTAAAAGTCTCAATAGTGCCGGTGACACCGTATCAGCAAAATTGCTCGATTATTCAGTGCACTACCACTGGTAAGGCCGCAGTAGTGGATCCAGGCGGTGATCTGCAGAGAATAGTCAGTACGCTGGAACAGATGTCGGCTCAAATTGAAAAAGTGATTTTAACGCATGGACATCTTGATCACTGCGCCATTTCCAATGATTTGCGAGAAAAGTTTGGTGTGCCTATTGAAGGGCCTCATCGCGCCGATAGTTTTTGGATTGATAAGTTGCCGGAGTGGTGCCAGATGGCTGGATTTCCCAGTGCAGAAGCGTTCACGCCAGACCGCTGGTTGCAAGACGGTGATATTGTGACTGTGGGTGAAGTGACATTACAGGTCATTCATTGCCCCGGCCATACTCCTGGTCATGTCGTTTTCGTGAGCACCAATGATCGTATTGCGTGGGTCGGTGACGTGTTATTTCAGGGATCCATTGGACGTACAGATTTCCCTATGAGCAATCATGACGACTTGATTGAATCGATCCGTCTCAAGCTGTGGCCCCTCGGTGATGACATTACTTTTGTTCCGGGACACGGACCAACATCGACCTTCGGCCAAGAGCGAAAAACCAATCCTTTTGTGGCAGATGCGCGCTATGGATAACAAGCTGCCTGGCTTGTTGGTTTATTTTTGTTGTGACCAGAGTCGGGGCATTGTGCGTTTAACGAGCGTGCGCCGATGAAGGTTCTTGATGAATCGGCCTTGGCTGCACTGCAGGCCGACACTCTGAAGCAAACAGCATTGATTTCGTGGCTGGAACTGCAACCTCACTTCGCGCGCGGTCATCTAATTGTGGTGTCGGTTGAGCTCGATCTGATCGACGTCGCGATCCAATTGAGTATCGATAACATACAGCAGTTTCAGGCTTGGATCGATCAAGCGCTCGCTATACCAGCCACCGATGCTATGGCGAGTGACTGGCATCAACGCAACGTATCTTTGTGGACCACCGTGATAATGCCTTGGGTGCTGGTGCAAGAGCGATAATCTCCTGAATCGGTCTCAGCCGAGGAGCTCGTGCGAGCAATTTACCGTTTGATTAGGTGCAAATCCGTGAACCTGTTTTTGCTGGATTGCACTCAGCCGAACGATCTCAGACTCGACCCTACTGGGCGCTCATGATTGGTGCTAAACGGCCCTCAAAGACGGTACCCCAGACCTCTATATCTTTGATTTTAGTTTGATCCACCTGATAAGGGTCTTGCTCTAAAATGGTGAAGTCGGCTTTCTTGCCGACCGCAATGCTGCCGATTTCAGATTCCATACCGGCGATCCAGGCGGCATTAATGGTAATGGCTTGGAGTGCAAGGTGCCTGTCTATTCGCTCTTCGACTCCGGTTTGGTTGCCATTGATCGTTTCCCGATTGATCGCATTATGAGCCAGGGTCAAGGGCGCCAGTGGCGCCATTGGCGTATCTGAATGCAAGGTAAATGGCACACCATGTCTCTTCAAAGAGCCTAATCGAACCATAAGATGCGCACGAGTTGGCCCTATTTGGTGTTCGGCATAACTGTCCGAAAGAATATAATGGTAGTACGGATTAGCCGAGACGACGGCACCGAGTTCGCGCATTCGCATCGATTGAGCCTCGGTGCTGTAGGCGACATGCTCTAGGGTAAACCGGTGATCACGGCGTGGTTTCTGGTCGAGTAATGTGTCGAGTAGATCGAGCGCTCGATCGACGCCTGCGTCACCATTGGCGTGTGCATGTAATTGAAAGCCAGCATCCCAGAAAACTGATGCATACGCCTCCAGCTGCTCCTCACTTGTCATCCAAACACCACTGTGACCATCTAAATAGCCAGGTGGATTGAACTGCGAGAGCGCCGAGAAAATAGCGCCATCAATCATGAGTTTGAAGTGATTTCTAACAGAGACTTGCCCAGCGTAGCCTTGCTGCCATTCACGGACTTGTTGCAAGGCCTCTTCAGGGCCCACTCCGCGCTCCAGGAACTTTAGAATGATTGGGGTCATAATGAGTCGAAACGGAACCTCATCTTCGCTTAAGACTTTGCTGAGAAGAGCGAGCTCTATCTTAGGGTCACCTGAAATTCCTAAGCCCATGTCAACTGCGGTGGTGACACCGCCGCGGTGGACGAGCTGGTTAAAATTCCGGATGCCCTGCGTAAACCTCTCTGGCTGCGTTAAGAAGTCTAGTTTGGACAGCACAATCATGAGACCTGTTTCCCATAAGTGCCCGTCATCCCAATTGGCTTCGCCATGCGCTGCAGCCATCTGAGATTCGTCAATCCCGAGCATATCCAACGCCGCAGTATTTGCGATGACTTCATGGAAGGAACGTTGCCACAAAAATACAGGGCGATCGGGAAACCAGGAATCTAACTCTGCGCGCCGGATACGGCCATGCCAAAGCTCGTGATATCCCCAAGTGCCAAAAGGGATAGACCAATCGGTATGCTGCTCGATCTGCGCTGTCAGAGCTTGGCGATAAGCCTCTGGGCTTGTAATGCCCCTGAATTCGCCGGTTGGTAAAGACCAGGCATCTGGTGCAATAAACGGCAGTTGGGTCAGAAGAGCCGGTAAGCTTGGATGCACATGCGGGTCGATGAACCCTGGCATGATAATTTTGTTGGCTAGTTGGCGCTCAATATGCCCACCAAATTGGGCTAACAAGGGCTTGAGAGTCTGCTCAGTCCCAACTCCAATAATTCGACCGTCTTGCACAGCAACGGCTGATGCGCGCGGTTGGGACGGCTCCATCGTAATAACTGCTTTTGCAGTATAAATCGTGACAGGCTTGGCATTGGCAGTTGGTAGTGTCAACAAACCAAAGACTAGGCCCCAGATCCACCCCAAAATTTTAATCTGTTGCACGAGAAACACCCAGTCGACTGCCGGGGAATACCTCTGGCACGAGGTTGCCGTGGCGAACCACGACTTGTCCATTCACCAGAACCCAGTGAATCCCAGCAGGTGGACGGTAGGGCGCCCCGTACTCAGCATTCGCAGCAACTGTGTTGGGATCAAAAATGACCAGGTCCGCATCTTTACCGATTTGAATACGGCCTTTTTGAGCAAATTCAGGTGCGATTGATTCGAGCCATAGTGCTTGTTTGAGGCTCATTTTTGCAAGTGCTTCTGACAGCGATAGAATGCCTTGCTCGCGAACATAACGGCCTAACACGCGTGAGAAGGTACCTGCGATATTCGGATTGGAGAGCTTCTGCTCAGAAAATGCGGGTAGTGCGTCGGTGGAGATCATCATGTCCGGCCACTGGATGGCTGTTTGTAGCCAGGCTTCTTTGACGTAATGATGGTTTACCGAGCCACCGGGTTCGTTCTTGCTATAGTAGTTCCAGCGCTCCTCGGTCAGCCACTCGCCCGTTTCCACCCACTGAACGTCACTGTAGTCGATGTCGAAGATCGAGCGCCAGTCTCGCTTCCGGAACACGTCTGCCGAGATGCTCGTTCCCCCTGCCAGATAGCTGAGTGTTTCGGTAGCCACCCGGGCACCCTGAGATCGCGCCTCGTCTATTTTAGACAGCCATTCCGTGATGCCGCCCATGGCGTTGTGTGTAATGTGGCAGATAAAAATAGGAGCTTGAGTTTTTACTGCGAGGTCCAACAGTTCTTCAAGCCCCGCAGGATCTCCCGGCAGACCCCTTCGGACGTGTGCAAATACTGGGGCATCGTAGCGTGCTGCGAGTCTGAAGATCATTTCAAGTTCAGCGTCTGAGATAGCATCTGTCATGTAATCCAAGAGCACACCAATACCGATTCCACCCTCATTTAATCCAGCTTCTAATAAGTGTTCTATGCGTTGAATCTCTTCTGGAGTCGCGACTTGCTCCCACGCGCGTGCATCCATACTGATCGACTGCCCACGGTGGAAGAAGTACGGTTGATCCAATCCATCTATGACTTTAAGACGTGCTGCGTAATGCCCAACCGAGGCGCCAAAGTGGATGAGTGGTTTGGTTTCTATGAGCTCGCCGTAGGCAGAGACTGGATAGGCGCCCGCCTCGGTATCGAGTTGCGTTGTAATCCCGTCTAGAGCGGCTCGCTCAATCGCGAAAGGTGTTGGGGTATGCGAGTGGATATCAATAAAACCAGGCGCAACCACCTGCGCTTTTGCGTCAATAACAAGATCTGCATCGAGAGGCTGGTTAGATAGCGAGACGATGCGCCCATTCTTTATTCCTACATGGGCGATCCCATCAAATTGGCTCTCTGGATCGATAACGCGTCCATGATTAATCGCAACGTCTAAGTCTTTGCTGCTGGCGACCAAGGTCGTTTTGATCATGAGTATGCTGATTATGATCGCGAGCAATAGAGATTTGAGTCGCATGTTCAAGTCTTTTTTATACAGTTGAGTGGAGTGTACCACCGGATTCTGAAACGACAGAAGACAAGCCTTTTAAATGCTCTACTTAGCGGGACTCATCGTAATTCGCAGCCATTTTTCTGACTTACTTTGCGGACGCAATTGTTATCAGCGGTGCCTTTTCTTTGGATGTGCGGCGCGAGGTGCACCTTGCGGCAGTTCAAGTAATGCCACCTTAGCGAACGATCTTGATCCAATCACCCACTTTGGGCTCATTGTCAGGATATAAACCATTGATGAGCCGCAGCTGATCTTCGGCATCGGGGAGCTTCGACTCAGCCGCTAACGAGGCAATACTGGCACCTCGAGGCACTTGGATGAACTCGATGCGACGCCCCTGACCCACTTGTTTCTCGGTCGGGTGGATTGGTCTAAAACTTTCTATGATTGGCATTATGATCGCGTCACTGCTACTAAAGTCGGCTCCAGCGCCCTCGAATTGGTAAGCCAGACCGTTGAAGTTAATAACGGCCAAGCGTTTGTGATTACCGTTCGCAGTAGCTATGGCCGAGTAGCCTGTCAGGCCGGCTTGTTCTAGGGTCTTGGGGTCTGTCAGAGTGCCAATAGCGCGCGACTTGAGCCATGCCTCGGGTGTTTGTTCCGCGGGCATTCTCGACAGAGAGACAGTTAGAGACATCGCGCCAGAGGGATCAGCAGCCGTGATGTTCTCGGCACTTGTGCTCACCGTCCAACCCTCTGGTTGCATGAAGGTGAAGCCCAGCTTGTTGTGGTAGAAGCGATTGTCTTCCCGTTTACTTTGGATGCTCTCGCCGAAAACTAACCCGTTTAAAAAGTGGCGGATTGGTTTACGTGGCACCAGAGGTTTTTCTGGCTCTTCCAGCTGACTCGCAGTTCGGATGACTTGCTGCAGGCGCTTATCATTTTTGGGGTGGGTTGAATAAAGACCGTGATAGCTGCCGATCGATTCACCCGTTTGCCCAGCCTTACTCCTTTGATAGCGCTCTTGATCCTTCAATACGCCAATGACTTCGAGCAGTGCATCCGTGTTGTAGCCCGCCTTGTGCATGTAGCGTGCACCTAAACTGTCAGCTTCAAGTTCCATCTCGCGACCGTAACCAGAAATTAACTGTGCACCGTAGGTGTCAGCCGCCCCCGCAAGACTGCCACTGCCGGTAAGAATGAGCGTTGTGACCGATAACACTTTACTGGTCGTGCGCGCAGTTTTTTGGCGGGCTGAGTGTCTTGCGGTAACGTGGCCGATTTCGTGAGCGAGCACGCCCGCGAGTTCATCTTCTGTGTCGAGATAGGCGAGCAGGCCGCGGTTGACATAAACATACCCACCGGGTGTGGCGTAGGCGTTAATGGCGGGGTTATCGATGACCGTAAAGGTGAACGTGGCATCGGGCATATCGCTTACCGCGACCAAGCTCTGACCAATACCAGAGACGTAAGCTTGAACCTCTGGGTCATCGTAGAATGCGCCTTGTTGGCGCAGCTGCTCGTACATCTCAAGACCGATGTCGTCGAGGGCGCTAGAGGTGGCCAGCACGACGTTGGCACCACCAGTTGCGGGATTAACGGCGCATGACACGAGCTGCGACGATCCTATAACAACACACAGTAGTAACAATAAACGGTGCATGGTGATCAGTAATCTGCCGATAAAAATTGAAGGAGCTGCATACCGATGCCATCACATGCGGTACCCTGAACCGGTGCAATAATTGGGATCGGAATGACGATTGCGGGCATATAAGATTGACCTTGGGTACTGGTATTGATTCGGCCGACCTCGGCTTGATTAGAGAAATCCCAAATTACGGCTTCGTAGTTCGAGGTATCACTCCATGTGCCGAAACCGAAACATCCAGCGCCAGAAGGCCCGACGCCGCAGGTCATAGAGCCGACCGAATCGGTGCGCTCGGTGCTGCCATCGATCCAGATCATATATTTGGTATCAAGCTCCGCCAGTTTGCTGGCGACCGCATCTTGCGCGAGTAGCTTGGCGATGGCGTCCGGATGCATGGGGGCTGTTCGGGGCTCAAACCACGGGTAAAGGTGATCTAAGAAGCGTTCTTCTTCGATGATATTGACGGTTTGATCTGCTTGCTGAATATGGTTGCGGACACACGCCACAAAATCGCGCTCAGTATCGTAGTTACTCGAATGGCGACGTCCCAGTATGACGACCGATGAAGCGCCGATGCCGAGCTCGGGCACGTTATAGGTCATTTCGTCGATACTTGCGGTAACGCAACCTTGCAGCCCTGCAGCGAGCCAAACGGTTATCAGCAGTGACAGGAATCTAGTTTTCATCACGGGTCGACTCATTGTTTACGGTCTTGACGTGCTGCTCGAGGAATCCTTTCACCTCGGGTTGTTGCCCAAAATTGACAATGAAGTTGGCGCCCGCGTCCCGCAGTGCCACGATGGCTGCCGCTTCGACTGCATCTTGTGCACCGAGCATGAATGCTTCGGGCGTTTTGCCGTAGCCGGTCATAGACCACTGAGCCACCGATTCACCCTGTGCGGTGGATAAATTGATATCGTAACGCAGCCATATTTCATAGATCGAGGTGTTGGTTTGCGTCGGAATGGCATACTGTAGATCTGCAATGACCGGTGTGATCACGCCGTCTACTTGACTTGCGGGGGCCTCCGCGCTGGGTGGGGCATCAAGGTATACGATACCCTCGAATAAGGATCCCAGCACAGTTTGCCAGAGGTTTACCTGCGCAAGGCCAGTGTCGACAATCCAACTGCGCTCAGTTTTACTTTCGGGATCATCAACAAAGGTGTGAGATTTGAACTCGTCACTAAAGTGAACTCCCACTGTCAGAGGTAGAGGGTCGACCACTGGCTGCGGAAATTGACTGCTCACGATGACCTGTTGAGCCCCACATCCTGTCAGGAAAATGCTCACAAAGAGCACTCTCATAGCGCATTGTGGCGTTCTAACGGTAGTCGTTAAGTCCAACAAAAGTGCCTCCGTTGCGGAAGGTCAGCTCCCGCATTAAGGTCGCGAAACGTATCCCTGTTTGACTAGTGTAGGCGTCTGGTGAAAATTGTACAGGAAAGCCGATTGCGTGAATTCGCACTTTGCGCACGCCATCGTCTGTCTCCTCGTTAATGCGGTCAATCGTAGCCACTACAGACGCGATCGAGTCACCAGAAAACTCATCACCTAATACGTATACGCTAATTTTTTTCTGCGGATCATAAAAGGTTCGGATCGATTGAGTGAGTCCCTCGACTGGGCTCGAATTACTGAAAGGGTTCCAAGTGCGGAGATTGTTAAGAATAATTCTCCGGCGTCCGGGTGTGTCCGGAATCCACTGCCCGCGATATCTTGAAAATAAATAGTTTCCCATGTCATTCATTACCTGAATGCCTTTCACTTCTGGGTAAATACTGAGAGTTGCTTCCATTTCTTGCAGCATTCTGGGCCAGGCATACGAGAACATTGAGCCCGAGGTGTCGATCACAAAAATAATGTATTCGCTATCGACTGGGATACCGGCGATCAAATTATTCTTAGATTGATATTGTAATCCGAGTAAGCGCTCCATCTCCTCGCTCAAGTCTTGTTTGGCACTGGCGAGGGTCTCGATGATGATTTCATCGCTGCTGGCGTCTGTTTGCGCGGCCGCATACTCACCCTGCAGCTGGGACAGAGTGCCACGCGCAATCGCCAGTTTGCGAGTCAGCTCGGACAGCTGCTCCTGCTTGGCATTGAGCTCTCGATTAAAGATAGCGGTTTCACCTCTAAGCTCAAACAGCTCGGCTTGCAAAGCGGCGATGCGTCCGTCCAAGTTAATGGTGGATTGCTCAATGATCTGCGGCTGAACGGTTTTGGTGATCATGAGCAGCAAGATAACCGCACCAAATCCGCAACAGATGACATCGAGGAATGACAGCGAAAAGGGTTCGGTCTCTCGTCTTGATCGCGACATTATGGCCAGTCCTTCGAGGGGCTAATGAAAGAGCCTCGGGTAGATTGCGCCAATTGCCAGAAGTAAGCGGGTGCCATTGGATCCCCTTCCATGGGCGCTAAAATGGTATTGACTGGGACGTTGCGGGGCAAGAGCCCAATCGCGCTCTGAAATAAAGCTTCGCGATCACGTCCCGATATGCGAGGGTTGGTGGCTTGTTTATCGCCCTGAGTGGGAAGGCCATCGGTAATCAAAAAGATATTATCGGTTTGCGGGGAGAGCTGAGCGAGTGCCCGAAAAGCTGCGTGCAAGCTGCTGCCACCACTTGGAAGAAGTCCCGAAATCGTATCGGCTACGCGATCTAGTTCAGCTTGATTGGCCACATCAAGCCATTGACCTTGTGTATCTGGTAGAGCGCTTGAAGCGGCGGTATTGAAGGTGATGACCTGATACTGCGCTGATGGCGGTAGCTGTGCCAGTAACCAACGAACCGTATTGACACTGCGACGCCACTTACGAGATTGTGCCTGTAATTCGGGTGATCGATTGCGCAATTGGATAATATTCACAATCCGATCATCGAGCATGCTGGCAGAGGTGTCGAGCAGGATGACAATGCGTTGTCCACCCAGGTTGAGACCGGTGAGATACTGCCTATTGCCCTCTCCACTGAAGTCGCGGGCGCTGCGACCAGCATTGGCATCGGCTAGCGCTTGTAGGCGTTGGATCTCTGCTTCAAGCTGTTTCAGTTCGGCAGTGAGACTCGCGACCACGGAGTTCTGATCAAGCTCATCGTTGTTGAGGGTGTCCAGCAGCGTCTCGATACGGTTCACTTCTTCCTGCACCCGAGCGGCCTGTCCCTGAGCCTCGACAATCTCGAGGTCGAGTGTGGCGACGGTGTTCTTGGCTGCCACCAGATCGGCTTCACCGTCACGAATATCTTGTTCCAGCAGGCTGACCTCGGACATTAGCTGACTGTTGATGGCATCGGCCTCAACTTGCAGCGAGTGATCGATAATCAAGAAAACCAGAACAATAGCACCGAAGCCACACGACATAATATCCAAAAAGCTTAAATTGAAGGTGGTGAATCGGCGTTTTGCCCTTGCCATAAGCTTACTCGTCTACCTCGATCAGGGTCATTACGGCGCCATTGACGTTGATTCGGTCGCCTGGACGGATCTTTTGCTCCTTGCTGACCAGCTTACCGTTAATAGTGATGAGCTCAGGTGTCGCAGAACTGACTGTGAGTCGCCACTGATTCAAGCTGGCACTCGGTGCATGTCGCGTCAGCCACTGCTTTAGGGGGACGGCCCGATAGTCGATTAATCCAAATGCCTGAGTGATGCGCTCAGCGTTGCTGTTCTCGGCTTGAGCAGCGAGCCCGCGGCTGAACGGCAGTGAATCGATCAGTGTGTAGGCATCGGCACCCTGTGTGAGCGATAGCAGAGCATCGTAGTGATCGACGAGCGCGTTCTTAGGGACGGGTGTTACGGTCCAGCTATCAGGGCAAGAAAGTGCAAGGCCGCGTCCCCAGTCCTCGATTAGGCAGTGTGCACTGCTTGGGCTGAAGCGCTCAAGTGCATCGAGCAGTGGTTGGTAGGCGGGCTTCAATTGATCGGCGCTCAGGGTGATTTTGTGCCCTTGGCATTGAAAGTGCAGCGTCTGGGTTTCGCCCAGAGGCGTCGCTGCAATTTGATCACTCAGCGCTTGCTCATCGCATCCGGATCGCAGAGCATCGAACCGTGTCTGCTCGATAAACTGGGTATTGATCAGCTGAAGCAAACGATCTTGCAAGGCGAGCAGGCCCTGGCCAGAAACAGCTGTACTTCGCTTCACCAGAATCTCTTGATCGACCACATGAAGCTCGGTCACGAGCAATTGATGCAGTTGCAGTTCAATGTGTAGGGTGCGATTTGATTGAGCATACGGGTGTCCCAACGCCACACTTCGATGCAGTAAGCAGAGCGCCTGAATGGGCGTGGCATTTAAGATGCCGAGCATGAGACTCAACTGGTCATCACTGTAATGTCCGGGCACGGCGATCACTGATGACACTTCATCTTCACCAGCGAGCGCGGCCAGCTGGGCATGGATAAGATCGGCGCTATGACGCGCATCTCCTTGCCATGAGGCGAGTGATTCAAGGCTGGGTTGCAGCCAGTAGCGATGGGCTATCTGCTGAGGCTTGAGCTTATAATTGAGCCAGATTTGGTCCCCAAATACGTAACGCGAGCCATCCCACAGCGCCATGCCAGGCTCACAGCTGTGCTGGTCAGGATTAAAAAAACTGATGTTGCTATCAATTAAATCAAGGATATAGGGCGTCATAACTAGGGGGTCACTAAAAATCGAAGCAGGTTCTTATCGGTGTAGCGCTGGCACTCAAGCACCAGTCGCTCCTGAGACTGCTGCAACTGATGCAAACAAAACATAATGATGATACTCAGCACCAGTGCAACGAAGGTGCTATTAAAGGCAACCCCTA
>OBNU01000050.1_pt1 | contig 18473 bp, 14 predicted proteins | sample 1494211 | NCBI WGS metagenome assembly OBNU01 (sample SAMEA3275559, study PRJEB22092) | marine metagenome | biome: ENVO:01000252 "freshwater lake biome"; feature: ENVO:00002042 "surface water"; material: ENVO:00000021 "freshwater lake" | collected 2014-06-21T10:00:00+00 | depth 2 m | reverse complement strand
GCCGAGAGTGGTGTCGAAGTGATCGTCTCGCAGCTGCGCAGTGGTTCGCTGCCCTTGGGTTTGACACTTATATCTATGCCCCTAAATCAGATCGCTACTTGCGACAAGAGTGGCGTAATCCCTTCTCGCCAGATCATCTCGCATTCTTGAGCGAGCAGTCCGCTCGATACCAGACTGCGGGGGTTCGGTGGGGGTTGGGTTTGTCTCCTAGTGGAATCAATGCTGGCCTTTCAAAGGCCGACTGGCATGCTCTTGAGACAAAATTGGCGCAGATTGCATCCTGTAACCCATCGTGCCTAGCCTTGCTATTTGATGATATGCAAGTTTTGAGTCAGCACGCCGCGGGCTATCAGGCAGAGTTGATTGAGCGAGTTAACGCACAATACCCAGCGATTCCGCTGTTGGTTTGCCCGACCTACTACAGCGAGGATCCTGTTCTTGAGCGATTGTTTGGTGCGAGGCCGGAAGGATACATTCAGACCGTCAAGGCCGCGCTCCCCTCAAACAGTAGCGTGTTCTGGACAGGCCCTCTCGTTTGCTCTGAACAGTTGACTCAGCATGATATTGATCGCGCGCAATCACTGTGGGGCGACGCGCTCGTCATTTGGGATAATTATCCGGTTAACGATGGCCGTGAGCGATCACAGCATCTCTATCTGAAGCCTCTGGCGCGTCGGAGTGAAGGAGTCTCGAATCTGTCGGGTCACTTGTGTAACCCCATGAATCAACCGCGGCTCTCGTTGTTGGGGCTCAGTGGTTTGTCATCCTTGCACGACCTCCGGGATCGTCATCAAATTAAAGAAGTGTTAGATGCGGTGCTTGGCCGAGACTTCTCAGCTTGGCTTTACGACTGGGCAGAGGTTTTCGAGAGCAAAACTTTGAATGAGATTAATCGCAGTGAGGGCGCTCAGATTCGGCGACAGCTCGCTCAGTTCAAAGAGCCCGCTGTCGCAGAGTTCAGGGATTGGTTAGAGGGGGGCTATGCGTTTGATCCTGCTTGTCTCACGTAGAAGTCGCATTGTTGTATAAATTCGGTTTCTAGACTCAAAGTCGCTGCGTGATGTTGAACGCACTGTACCTCTGTGGCACAATCGCGTCCCTTGATTGAGCTGTCGTTACTGATCCCAGTATCACAGCCTTAAGCAAACGCGGAAGTGGCGAAATTGGTAGACGCACTGGATTTAGGTTCCAGCGCCGCGAGGCGTGAGAGTTCGAGTCTCTCCTTCCGCACCATATAAGGGTTCTCAGGTAGTTATCACGACTTGAGATCACTGATTCTAGAGGAAATTGAATGCAAGTATCACTCGAAACGACGTCAGGTCTTGAGCGTCGTATGACTGTTGGTGTTCCGGCTCAGCGCATCGAAGACGAAGTCACCAAGCGATTGCAGCAGGGTGCCCAGAATGTGCGAATCAACGGATTTAGACCAGGCAAAGTGCCTTTCAAGGTCATCCGTCAGCGCTATGGTGAGGGTATCCGAAGAGAGGTACTTGGAGAAGTAATGGGACAGACGTTCCAAGAAGCGATCGTCCAAGAGAAGCTTCGACCAGCCGGTCAACCATCGATCGAGCCCACGCAAATGGAAGCGGGCCAGGATCTTGAGTACGTGGCAGTCTTCGAAGTATTCCCAGAAATTGAGACTCGCGAGCTGAAATCTACAACAGTTGAGCGGCCGGTTGCTGAGGTAACGCCCGCCGACATCGACAACATTATCGAGATTTTTAGAAAGCAACAGGGAAGCCTCGAGACAGTCGAACGCGCCGCCGCCTATGGTGATACTGTGGTGATCGATTATCTCGGCAAGAAAGACGGCGAGCCCTTTGAGGGTGGAGCTGCCGAGGGTAGCACGCTTCAGCTCGGATCAGGGCGAATGATACCGGGATTCGAAGCGGGCATTGAAGGCATGACGGCGGGTGAGAGTAAAACGCTCGAGCTGAGCTTCCCTGACGACTACCACAATGAGGCACTTAAAGGCGCAGCGGTGACCTTTGATATCACCTTAAATGAAGTCAAAGAACAAGTGTTGGCGCCGATGGACGAGACCTTGTTTGAAAAATATGGCGTCTCAGAAGGCGGCGAAGAAAAGTTTAGAGAAGAGATCGCAGCCAATATGGCGCGTGAACTCAAAAATGCCGTTGCAGCATCGGTGAAAAAGCAGGTGATGGATGCAGTTCTTGAAACCTACGACGACATTATCGTCCCTGCGGCTCTGATTGATCAGGAAATTAAAGCGATGCGCCAACAAATGTTCCAGCAGTTTGGTGGCGCGCCTGCGCAAGGTTTGGATTTGGACTCACTCCTGCCCGCAGAGATGTTCACTGATCGAGCGATGCCACGAGTAAGGCTTGGCTTGGTGCTGTCGACTTTGGTGACTGAACTCAACATCAAGCCCGACGCCGATAAAGTGAAAGAGGCGATCAACGAAATGGCATCTACTTACGAAGATCCTGAAGAAGTGGTGAATTACTACTATAGTAACCCCGAGCAGCTCAATGCGATTGAGAACCGGGTACTAGAGGATCAGCTAGTCGCGCACCTTGAGACGCAGCTTGTGGTTGAAGATAAGCCATGCACATATCAAGAAGCCATTAGTGCTGGTCAGGCTGCAAACGCACAATAATCCCAAGATTAATAAGAGAGGGCAGGATGCAGAAAGTCGAAAATATAGGATTGATTCCGATGGTCGTCGAGCAAACCTCACGCGGTGAGCGCTCTTATGACATCTATTCTCGGCTACTCAAAGAGCGCGTGGTGTTTGTGGTGGGTCAAGTTGAAGACTACATGGCAAATCTGATCGTTGCCCAGCTGTTATTTTTGGAGTCAGAAAATCCAGATAAAGATATCCACCTTTATATCAACAGCCCCGGTGGCTCAGTAACGGCTGGATTGGCGATATACGACACCATGAAGTTTATTAAGCCAGATGTGTCGACAACGTGTATTGGACAAGCGGCTTCTATGGGCGCATTCCTGCTATCCGCTGGTGCCAAAGGTAAGCGGTTTTGTTTGCCAAATGCTCGCACAATGATCCACCAACCAAGTGGTGGTGCTCAGGGTCAAGCTACCGATATCGACATTCAGGCGAAGGAAATCCTTATTATTAGGGAACGACTTAATCGTTTAATGGCAGAGCACACGGGCCAGAGCATTGAAGTCATTGAACGCGATACTGAGCGCGATCGATTCATGGATGCAGAGCAGAGCAAAGCTTACGGGTTGGTTGATGACGTTGTTAGCAGTCGCGCCTAGCAGAGTCGGTTTCGCAATCAAAACCTGCGTTAGACTTGCAAAACCAGATCAAACCCATCATCGTACGACTCTACAGACAATGACCCATGGCGGACGATAAAATGCCCTCGAAAGACGACAACGGCAAATTACTTTACTGCTCTTTCTGTGGAAAGAGCCAGCATGAAGTGCGGAAACTGATTGCCGGCCCTTCTGTCTTTATCTGCGACGAATGCGTGGATCTGTGCAACGATATTATCCGTGAAGAAATTCAAGACTCCGTCAACGCCGAAAGCAGTGATCATTTGCCGGTTCCGGTCGAGATCAATGCAATTCTTGATGAGTACGTGATTGGGCAGCAGCGTGCCAAAAAAGTACTGTCAGTAGCGGTTTATAACCACTATAAGCGTCTGCGGCATGGACAGGCGGGTGGTGAAGCGGTCGAACTGGGTAAAAGTAACATCTTGTTGGTGGGTCCTACGGGAAGTGGTAAAACCTTGCTTGCAGAGACCCTGGCGCGCTTGTTAGACGTGCCTTTCACAATTGCTGATGCGACCACTCTAACCGAAGCTGGTTATGTGGGCGAAGATGTCGAGAACATCATCCAAAAGTTGCTTCAAAAATGCGATTACGACGTAGAAAAAGCGCAGGTCGGTATTGTCTTTATCGATGAGATCGATAAAATCAGCCGCAAGTCAGATAACCCATCGATTACTCGTGATGTATCTGGTGAAGGCGTTCAACAGGCTCTCCTAAAGCTGATTGAAGGCACAGTCGCCTCGGTGCCACCTCAAGGCGGCCGTAAACACCCTCAGCAAGAGTTTTTGCAGGTCGATACCTCCAATATTTTGTTCATTTGTGGCGGCGCATTTTCAGGCCTCGATAAAGTGATCAGTAATCGGTCCGACAAGGGTGGTATCGGGTTTAATGCTGAAGTGAAAGGCAAAGCGCAGAAGAAAGATTTCGGTGAAATGCTTCACGACCTAGAGCCCGATGATTTAGTGCAGTACGGATTGATTCCAGAGTTCGTTGGAAGGCTTCCTGTCATTGCAACGCTCGAAGAGCTCGATGTTCAAGCGCTGGTGCAAATTCTGACAGAGCCCAAGAATGCCCTGACAAAGCAGTATAAGCGCTTATTTGAGATGGAAGGCGTCGAGATCGATTTCCGCGAAGATGGGTTAGAGGCGATCGCTCGTAAAGCGATGGACCGAAAAACGGGCGCGCGTGGACTCCGGTCTATTCTTGAAGGCGTGCTACTCGATTCTATGTACAGTATTCCTTCGCGAGAAGACGTTGTTAAGGTTGTCGTTGATGAGTCTGTGATCAACGGCGAGTCTGAGCCGCTTCTGGTATATCAAAACAACGAACCCGCTCAAAGAGTTGGCGCTGCTGACGATTAATAGTGCGGCCCTTGCAATTTTGGGCCGCAGACCCCATCTCATAGTCGAGATTTGGCAATTTGGAGCGCGAGTATGACTACTGATTCAGTCACGGTATTCCCTTTATTACCTCTGAGAGACGTGGTGGTTTATCCCCACATGGTCTTGCCGCTCTTTGTCGGTCGCGAAAAATCGATCGAAGCCCTTGAATACGCAATGAATCATGGCAAGCAGGTACTGCTGGTGGCACAGCGCGATTCCAATAACGACGATCCCGGCGAAAGTGATCTGTTCACTACAGGCACGGTCGCGAGCATTCTGCAGTTGCTTAAACTCCCCGATGGCACCATTAAAGTGTTGGTCGAAGGGGATTACCGTGCGGCAGTGAGTCGAATCGATGAGTCATTGGGTTTTTCGATGGCAACTTGCAGAGAAGTGGATGCAGAGGAGATCTCGGACGTAGAGGCAGATGCCCTTCACAAAGCAGCGTCTGAACTGTTCGAAAAATATGTAACCACCAGCAAGAAAGTGCCCGCCGAAGTATTGTCGTCTCTGAGTGGCATAGAAGACGTAGGTCGTCTACTCGACACCATGGCAGCACATATTTCGGTCTCGATAGAAGAGAAGCAAGCGCTGTTAGAGTTTGCAGATGTCGGCCAACGCGGGGCACATCTGATGGGTTTGATGGATGCCGAACTGGGCGTGTTTCAGGTCGAGAAGCGAATTCGAGGCCGCGTCAAAAAGCAAATGGAAAAATCGCAGCGCGAGTACTATCTGAATGAGCAAATGAAGGCGATCCAGAAGGAATTGGGTGATCTTGACGACGTCCCCAACGAAATGGATGAGCTCGTAAAGAAAGTGCAGCAGGCAAATATGCCGACTGAGGCAAAAAACAAAGTCGATGCTGAGTTATCTAAACTTAAAATGATGTCGCCGATGTCAGCTGAAGCCTCTGTAGTCCGTGGCTACATAGACTGGATGGTCAGTGTCCCTTGGTCTAAGCGCAGCAAAGTGAAGCACGATCTGAAGCGTGCACAAGCCGTATTAGAGGCGGATCATTTCGGTCTCGACGAAGTGAAAGATCGCATTCTAGAGTACTTGGCAGTTCAAAAGAGGGTCCGGAAGGTGAAGGGTCCTGTGTTGTGTTTAGTGGGGCCTCCTGGTGTTGGTAAGACGTCGTTGGGCGAGTCTATTGCCAGAGCCACGAATCGCAAGTTTGTTCGAATGGCCTTGGGTGGAGTGAGAGACGAGGCTGAAATTCGCGGGCATCGGCGCACCTACATCGGATCTATGCCCGGCAAACTGTTACAGAAGATGGCCAAAGCTGGCGTCAAGAATCCTCTGTTTTTGCTTGATGAGATCGACAAAATGGGCATGGATCATCGTGGAGATCCTGCATCGGCAATGCTTGAAGTACTCGATCCAGAGCAAAACCATGCGTTTAACGATCACTATCTCGAAGTCGATTACGATCTTTCCGATGTTATGTTTGTGTGTACTTCGAACAGCATGAACATCCCGGGCCCCTTATTGGATCGTATGGAAGTCATTCGAATCCCCGGTTATACCGAAGACGAAAAACTGAACATTGCCACTCGCTATCTCCTGCCCAAGCAACTCAAAGTGAACGGGCTAAAAGCAGGCGAACTGTCTGTTTCTGAGGCGGCGTTGTTGGATGTCATCCGATACTACACCAGAGAAGCAGGTGTGCGCTCGCTCGAGAGAGAGCTTGCCAAACTGGCTCGCAAGGTCGTCAAATCGCTGGCGTTGGGCGAGCGACAAGGTAGCCGAGATATAGGCCCAGAGGATCTTAACGAGTTGCTGGGGGTTCGAAAGTATAATTTTGGTGTCGCAGACGAGAAGAATAAGATTGGCCAAGTGACTGGCTTGGCATGGACCTCTGTGGGAGGCGAGTTACTTACGATCGAGGCGATGGCTGTACCCGGCAAAGGGCGTCACATCAAGACAGGGTCTTTAGGCGATGTCATGCAAGAGTCTATTGCAGCGGCCACCACGGTCGTAAGGAGTCGGGCCCAAGGTTTAGGAATTCCAGCAACCTATTACGACAAGCACGATTTGCACATTCACGTTCCCGAGGGTGCGACCCCGAAAGACGGCCCTAGTGCGGGTGTCGCAATGTGCACGGCCTTGGTGTCGGTTGCAACGGGCATACCGGTGCGATCCGATGTTGCGATGACTGGCGAGATCACCTTGCGAGGTGAAGTGCTCCCGATAGGCGGGCTGAAAGAGAAACTACTTGCCGCTCGTCGAGGTGGCATTAAAACAGTGATCATTCCATCTGAGAACGAACGAAATCTGCAGGAAGTGCCGGACAACATCAAAGGTGCGCTGAAAATTCATTGCGTGAAGTGGGTCGATGAGGTTCTCAATATTGCCCTCGAACGGAATCCCGAGCCGCTCACTGATGAGGCATTTCTGGACTCTATTGCTCAGCAGAATAAAGATGATCGCAGTGTTGGTGAGGAGCGGATTAAGCCTCATTAGCAGAACTTTGTTGACCAAGCTCGGCTCTGTGTTATACAGTCGAGATGTTGGCGTGCAAGGGCTTAAAACTGCCGAGATTTGGGTCTTTAAGCCGGTTTTGCAAACGCCAAAAGCAGTATATCGCAATGCCGATTGTTCTGTCTCAGACTACAGGCTAGCGTTGACGACGCCGGACGTGAGTCCGTACAAAAGAATCTATCCATAAGGGGAACAGCGTGAATAAAAGTGAATTAATAGACGCCATTGCAGCGTCGGCAGATATCTCAAAAGCATCTGCGGGTCGTGCATTAGATGCAGTCGTATCATCTGTAACAGGCGCATTGAAGAAAGGCGATCAAGTCTCTCTCGTCGGGTTTGGTACTTTCCAAGTGAAGCCGCGTGCAGCGCGGACTGGGCGAAATCCCCAAACAGGTGCTGAGATCCAAATTGCAGCAGCTAATGTACCTAGCTTCAAAGCAGGTAAAGCCCTTAAAGATGCAGTAAATAGCTAGTAAGACTCCCGGTAAGCTTGGTATCCTTACGCCCCCGGCATAGAGCCGATACCGGCTTGCAAGGCACCGTAAAAGAGCGCACTTGCAAGTGCGCTTTTTTTGTATAACGGACTCGAGAAATCATGTTACAAAACATTAGAAGTGGCGCGAAAGGCCCTGTTTTTAAAGTAATAATTGGCCTTATTGTTTTATCCTTTGCGCTGTTTGGCGTCGAATCAATTTTGTTGGGTGGTAGCGATGATTCGGTGGCCGAGATCAACGGCGAGAAAGTCAGTGTTTTCGAAGTGCAACAAGCTGTAGCTCGACAGAAGCAGAGCTTGGCAGAGCTGTTAGGCGATAACTTCAGACCTGAGTTGTTTGATGAGCAGCAGCTGACTCAGCAGGCGTTACAGGGCATCATCGCAACGCGCTTGCAGCAGCAATGGGCGGCCTCTTGGAGTCTCACTGCGAGTGATAAGCTACTGGGTGAATTAGTGGCCTCGATTCCCAGTTTTCAAATCGATGGTGTGTTCTCACCAGAGCTCTACACGCAGTCGCTCGCAATGGCCGGGTTTACGCCTCTCTCGTTCAAAGAAGCGCTGAAGTCAGATGAGATGGTGCGCCAACTGACTGTTGGTTTACTAGACAGTGAGCTTACTACCCCACTCGAACGTGACGTTCTAGCTCTGGTTAACGGCGAGCAGCGCAGTGTGCGCTATGCCATGATTCCACGCGGCAAGGTGACTGATCAGGTGGTGGTGAGTGAGTCTGACATTGTTCAGTATTTTGAGGCGAACGCGGATGCTTTTACCTCTAAAGAGCGGGTTTCTGTGAATTATCTGCATCTCAAATCCGACGATTATTTTGAGCCTGTGGATGAAGGCGACCTGCGGGCGGCGTATGAGCTTGAAATAAACGACTATGCCTATGAGAGTGAAACTCGAGTCTCACACGTGTTATTGATTCAGGCCGACGATGAATCCAGTGAAGAATACGCGTCAAGAGTCGAGCGTGTAGCGAGCTCGCTCAATAGTGGCGAGAGCTTTGCTGATGTTGCTCTAGCTCAGTCAGACGATATTGGCTCAAGTTCAGATGGCGGGGATCTTGGCTATACCAACGGTGAATTGTTCCCCCAGCCGATGGAAGACGCAATCGCTTCACTCGAGCTTAACGAAATCTCGGGGCCCGTTGTGACAGACGCGGGCACTCATTTTTTACTGGTCACTGATCGCCGCTCAGAGGAGCCGCCTAGTTTTGAGGAAATGCGTGGGCAACTCGAGGTCGCGTTAGCTGAGAGCGACGCACGGCGTCGATTGGTGTCGCAGGTTGAACGCCTGCGAGACTTAGCCTACACCGCTCCCAACTTGTCTGATCCTGCTGCAGAGCTCGGTTTAACGGTGTTGAGCGCCGAAAAGCTATCGCGCACCGAGCAACAGGGTGTTTTTGCAAATGAAGCGGTAATGAATGCGGTTTTCTCCGAGGCGCTAGTGGTGGATGGCTACAATAGTGATGTCCTTGAGATCTCTGAAGACGAGTTTGTAGCTTTGCGAGTGACCGAGCACTTTCCGCCGGCTGCACTTGAACTCGATGCAGTGCGAGAGGATATTCAGGCGACTCTGCAGTACCAAGCGGAGCTCGATGCCTTAGCACAATTGGCTGACAGATTAGCGGCAGAGCTCTCTCAGGGTGTCGACCTCGAGTCTTTGGCGCAACGAGAGGGCCTTGAGTGGCAGGTGGTGATTGATGCTAACCGTCAAAGCGGCGAAATGGACCGCGATTGGGTAGGTGCGGTATTTAGCGCACCCGCAAACGACTTGCCACTGGCTCGCTATGAATTGCTGGCGAATGGTGACGCCGTTTTGTTCCAGTTGTTCCGCGTGAAGGCGGGCTCTGAAGAGCGCTTGGGTGCGACAACCTTAGAGCGTTCGCAACAAGCGCAGCGTCGCCTATTACAACGGATTGCGCAAGGCGCTGTCGCAGCGACACTGGAGGCAGAGGCTGAGATTCAGGTTTATCAATGATCGCTGCTATTGAGTCGCACCAACAATTTTGAGTCATAACTTTCAGCAACAAGGAACAGGCTTTTATGCCCTATAAGGTATTAACAAAAAACGCCATCTCAGTGAAAGGTTTAGATCGACTTCCTCGACCCGAGTACGAAGTCGCCAGTGAGTTCACTGCGCCAGACGCAATTCTACTGCGCAGCTACAAGCTTCAGGAAGATGATATCGCGTCTTCCGTACTTGCGATCGGTCGAGCAGGGGCAGGTACCAATAATATTCCAGTTGATATCTGCTCGAGGCGTGGCATTCCTGTCTTTAACTCCCCCGGTGCCAATGCGAACGCAGTGAAGGAGCTAGTCGCTACGGCACTCTTACTAGGATCTCGAGGCATTATTGCGGGTGTTAATTGGGTCGATACACTCACAGATCACCAGGATAAGGCGGCTTTGAACGCGCTGTTGGAGGCGGAGAAGAAACGCTTTAAAGGAACCGAGGTTGCTGGCAAAACACTAGGTGTAGTGGGTCTTGGAGCGATCGGTTCGTTGGTGGCTGACATGGCGTTGCAACTGGGTATGCGAGTGATCGGTTACGATCCAGCACTGTCGGTAGAAGCAGCGTGGCGTTTAAGTAGCCAAGTTGAGAAAGCGGATGCACTCGCGTCTTTATTCGCGCGGAGTGACTTCATTACTTTGCATCTTCCCGTGCTCGACTCAACGCGCGATCTTGTGAATGATGAACTGTTGTCTAACTGCAAGCAGGGCCCAACACTGCTCAATTTTGCGCGCCAAGAGATTGTTCACGAACCCGCGCTGATTAAAGCGCTTGATGCAGGACGAGTGAAAACCTACATCGCAGATTTTCCAACTCCCGGCTTAATCGGCAGAGACGATGTTATTCTAATGCCGCATATTGGCGCATCGACAGCCGAAGCAGAGGATAACTGCGCCGTGATGGCTGCGGATCAGATCAAAGATTTTTTAGAGAACGGGAACATTAAAAACTCTGTTAATTTCCCGTCTGTTTACCTTGAGCGCACGCCGGGCTGTCGAATCGCTGTGACCAATATTAATGTGCCGAAAATTCTAGGTAGCGTGCTCGCGGTATTGGCGGATGCTGACATTAATGTCGCCGACATGCTCAATAAGAGCCGCGGTGAGTTGGCCTATAACCTGATTGATATGGAAACCTGCCCGTCGGACGATACCCTCGACGTACTTCGTGCCCTCGAGGGCGTCATCAATGTTCGTTTAGTGGGTCCAACGGACTAGTCGTCGGTGACTGGGTTTTACGACCGACTCCATCGCCAAGTAAAAGGGGGCAAAGCGCCCCCGGTTTCTGAATGGTCGCCACAGCTCAGTGGCGATATCGATATCGTGATCGACGCCAATGGAAACTGGTTCCATGAGGGGTCGAAGATTCAACGTGCGGCCCTGGTGGCATTGTTCGCTAAGATACTAAGACGGGAACACGATGGAGAGTACTATCTTGTCACGCCCGTCGAGAAGTGGCGTATTCGAGTAGAGGGCCATGCCCTCATTGTTGACACCATCACCCACGATGCCAATGCCGCACAACCTGTTTGGATTGCTGAGGCTAATAACGGTCTCAGTTACCCCATCTCTGAGCACTACCCATTGCGTTTGGATGAGCGTGGTCAGGGGGCTTATATGGGTCTCCCTAACGGCCTTACTGCGCGGCTCTCACGGAATGCTTGGTACCATCTTTGCGACAGTGCCTACGAGTTTAATGGTAGCGTTGTTGTAGAGAGCGCAGGTACAGTGTTTCGGCTCAGCTAGCGGCCCAGATATCGGCCACTAGCTGAATTGAGTGGCCTACATATTGGGATAGTTTGGTCCGCCGAAACCCTCGGGAGTCACCCAGTTAATATTCTGTGATGGGTCCTTGATATCGCACGTTTTGCAGTGAACACAGTTTTGAGCGTTGATCTGAAAACGGGGTCCGCCCGCGTCTTCTACGATCTCATAAACTCCTGCTGGACAGTAGCGCTGAGCTGGCTCATCGTACAGCGGCAGATTCTTTGATATCGGAATCGTCGCGTCTGCCAAACGTAAATGACAGGGCTGATCTTCTTCGTGGTTCGTATTGGATAAGAAAACCGAGCTTAGGCGATCGAACGTGAGCACGTTATCGGGTTTATCGTAGCTGATTTTGCGGCAGTCGGCTGCTGGCTTCATGGCGGCATGATCCGGTACGGTATCGTGCAGGGTAAAAGGCAGTCTGCCTCGGAATATTGTCTGATCGATCCAGACCAGGCCGGCACCTACAAGGCCTTTAAACTTGTGCATCAGGCCGCCGAAATTGCGCGTGGTGTAGAGCTCGTCGTAAAGCCATGACTGCTTCAGTTGATCATCAAACTGCACAAGATCGGCACTAGCCTCGGCTGCTACCAACGCGCCGAAGACGGTTTCTGCCGCGATCATTCCGCTCTTCATTGCGGTGTGATTGCCCTTGATCTTAACGGCATTGAGCGTTCCTGCATCGCAGCCGATCACTAAACCCCCTGGGAAATGCATTTTCGGTAGCGAGTTCAGGCCGCCCTTGGCAATGGCACGCGCGCCGTAAGCGATTCGGGTTCCACCTTGCAGATACTTCGCTGTTTCAGGGTGCTTCTTCCAGCGCTGGAATTCTTCAAATGGGCTGACGTGCGGATTGCTGTAGTTCAGATCTGTGATCAAGCCAATATAGACTTGGTTATTGTCGGCATGATACAGGAAGGCGCCACCGCTCGAACCGGACTCCGCTAGTGGCCATCCTAGACCGTGGATGACAGTGCCCTCAGTGTGCTGTTCTGCCGGGATCTCCCAAATTTCCTTAATACCTATGCCGTAATGCTGGGGATCTTTTCCGCTATTTAAATCGAAGCGCTCAATCAACTGCTTACCCAGGTGGCCACGGCAACCTTCGGCAAACAGAGTATATTTAGCGTGCAGTTCCATACTGGGTACGTAGCTGTCTTTCTGTTCACCCTCAGCAGAAACACCCATCTCTCCTGTGGCGATACCTTTAACTGCGCCATTATCGTGGTAGAGGATTTCGGCGGCCGCGAACCCGGGGTAGATTTCTACGCCTAAGCCTTCTGCTTGCTCAGCCAGCCAGCGACACACGTTCGCCATCGAAACAATGTAATTGCCGTCGTTATGGGTTGGTTTCGGCACGGCAAACCCTGGAAGTTTGACTGCGCCGCCTTTGGAGGTGTAATAGTAGAAAATATCTTCGGTAACGGCTGTGGTGATGGGTGCATTACGATCCTGCCAGTCAGGGAACAACTCATTGAGTGCTCTAGGTTCTAATACCGCGCCTGACAAGATATGTGCGCCGACCTCGGAGCCTTTCTCGACCACGCAAACACTGATCTCGGAATTAGACTCGTTCGCTAACTGCATTAACCGGCAAGCTGCACTTAGCCCGCTCGGGCCAGCTCCAACAATAACGACGTCAAACTCCATTGATTCGCGTTCCATAACTCGTCCTCTATGCCTGGTACTCAGGGTGTGTTTTTTGTGTCAGATAGATTAAAATACCGAAAGTTCGATTATATCGACTTGAAGCACGAAATACAGCGCCTATCAATTGCATTTGGGTAAACATAAGGTGCGCTGGGTTGACCTTTAACCAGTGAAACGGCATTCTACCTGCCCGTAATGCATCGCGGCTAGGCCGCGGTTTCTGTCATTAACACAACATATACCGGAGAATCCATGAAGGTTCTTGTCGCAGTGAAGCGCGTTGTCGACTACAACGTGAAAGTCCGAGCTAAAGGCGATGGTTCAGATGTCGATTTGAACAACGTCAAAATGGCAATCAACCCATTCTGTGAAATCGCTGTTGAGGAAGCTGTACGCCTGAAAGAAGCGGGTGTGGCGACTGAAGTGGTTGCTGTCTCTGTGGGCCCTAAAGCCTGTCAGGAGCAGTTGAGAACGGCTTTGGCACTTGGCGCAGATCGTGCCGTTCAGGTCGAAGTCGAGGGCGCACTCGAGCCTTTGGTCATCGCCAAGTTACTCAAGGCAGTAGTCGAGAAGGAAGCGCCTCAGCTCGTTATCTTGGGCAAGCAATCCATTGACGGAGACAACAACCAAACTGGGCAGATGCTTGGCGCGCTTACTGGAATGGCGCAAGGCACTTTTGCCTCCGAAGTTAAAATTGATGGCGCTCATGTTGCAGTGACTCGCGAAATCGACGGTGGTCTGCAGACACTCAACCTCACTCTGCCAGCGATTGTAACGACTGACCTGCGATTGAATGAACCGCGTTATGCGTCGCTACCCAATATTATGAAAGCCAAAAAGAAACCGCTTGATGTGTTCACACCCGAAGATCTTGGTGTGGTTGTTACATCTCACGTGACCCAACTGCGTGTCGAGCCACCGGCTGAAAGACAAGCTGGTATCAAGGTGGCTGATGTCGCTCAACTCGTTGATAAGCTGAAGAATGAAGCAAAGGTGATTTCATGAGTACATTGATTTTAGCAGAACACGACAACCAAACACTGAAGCCCGCCACCTTGTCAGCAGTCACGGCTGCCCAACAAATGGGCGGTGATATCCACATTGTGGTTGCTGGAGCTGATTGTGCTGCAGTTGCCACTGAAGCGGCTGCCGTCGCAGGCGTGAGTAAGGTTCTGCTCGCCGATAACGCAGCTTACGCGCATCATTTGGCTGAGAATGTGAGCTTATTGGTCGCCGAGCTGGGCGCTGGCTATGATGCGATCATCGCCACTGCGACGGCTTCTGCGAAAAATATCATGCCGCGCGTTGCAGCTCTTCTCGATGTCGCTCAGATTTCTGAGATCATGTCGGTTGAGTCGGTTGACACGTACAAGCGTCCTATCTACGCCGGCAATGTGATTGCTACTGTTCAATCCTCAGATGCCAAAAAAGTCATCACGGTTCGCGGTACCTCTTTTGATCCGGCACCTGCTCAGGGTGGGTCTGCATCGATTGAAGCCGTTTCTAGTGTGCACGACGCTGGGATCTCTACTTTTGTAAAAGAAGAAGTCGCAGTATCAGATCGACCTGAACTCACAGCAGCTTCTGCTGTCATTTCAGGTGGCCGAGGCATGCAGAATGGTGAAAACTTTGCACTTCTTGACGGTATTGCAGACAAGCTCAATGCTGCAATTGGTGCATCGCGCGCTGCGGTAGATGCGGGTTTTGTGCCAAATGACATGCAAGTTGGGCAAACAGGTAAGATCGTTGCGCCTGATCTGTACATTGCTGTTGGTATCTCTGGTGCGATCCAGCATTTGGCAGGCATGAAAGACTCTAAAGTCATTGTGGCGATTAACAAAGACGAAGACGCCCCTATCTTTCAAGTGGCAGACTATGGCTTGGTAAGCGATCTCTTTACTGCTTTACCTGAACTTGAAGCCGCACTTTAAGTTAGATTGAAATCAGGCAAACCAAGCCCCAGAATGTCGTGTTCTGTGGCTTTTTTAGTTTCTCTGGACATGGTTTAGTTGCGCCAATCTGCCAATCTGCCAATCTGCCAACACATCAGCACATCAGCACATCAACACATCAGCACATCAATCGCGTCTAAGACGATCACTGACAGCGATGGGCGTTGGAAAATTCAGCACCACAATGTACGAAGAGACCAGCAGAGTCAGAATCGTTACCGCCTGAATCAGAACTGCACCAGAGGCACTCAGCAAATTATGGGATAGGGCAACATAACCTATCAGCAGTGAGAATTCACTGGCCTGTCCTAATCGAAACCCCATACTCCAAGCCAACTCTCTGCGTTCACTCACCTGCCGGAGTAACAGTCGGTAAACGACAGGCTTAAAGATGAGCACAGCGATAGTCATTGTTATGACCGCAAAAGCGACTTGAGGTAGAGCTGTGAGTTCAAGTCGAGCGCCTACCGAGAAAAAGAATAGAATCAAGAAAAAGTCGCGTAAAGGCTTGAGGCTGATTGCAATATACTGGGCGATGGGACTCGTTGCGACGGTAACACCCGCTATGAAAGCGCCAATCTCTGCGCTCAGACCCATTGCAGTCGCGACCTCTGCGATACCAAGGCACCACCCGATGGCAACTAAAAAGAGATACTCCTGGAATCGGTCGAACTTGGCGAGAAGGGGTTGTAAGATCCAGTGAACAGCGCCATAACATGCTACAACCAGAAGAGGCAGTCCGATGACAGGCGCCAAGACCCGCTCGATAAGATTGGATTGGACGGCCTGATCACTCCCTAAAGAGGTCAGGGCGATGAGCACAATAATGGCTAATATATCTTGCAAGAGCAGCAGACCTACCATCATCTCACCCATGTGTTTATGGTGCAGGATGGTTGTTGGTAGAAGCTTAATGCCGATGATTGTCGATGAGAACATCATGGCAGCCCCGATAATAGCGCTATCTTGAGCGCTGAAGCCAAGTGCGCTAGCCATGAGCGATGCGCCTAGGAAGAATAGTATTGAGCTAATGACGGCAACGGGAGTGCTTTTCTTGAGGGTCGCGAGTAGGGCAGAGGGCTGCATATCGAGACCTAGTAGAAATAGTAGGAAAATAATTCCAATATGAGCGATATCGGCCAGCAGACCCAGGTCGACTACCCAGGCAAGCCCGGATGGACCCATTCCTATGCCCAACAGAACATAGGCAATAATCAGCGGTTGACGTGTGTAGAGAGCGATTGTGGCCAGAACGGCCGCACCCGTGAAAATGAGAAAGAACGAAAACGTGACGCTTTGAGGATCCATTGAGTTACGTTACTGCTATTGAGGCCTCAAGTCGAGCTGCTGCGTCAGATGCTGCCAAATACCCGTTTATCGACGTCTAAAGAGCGGCAGCGGTTGTCGTGCATCTCCTTGATACACTTCTCTGACGACCGAGAGCCGCAGCAGTGCCGCTTCAGCCTGCCCAGGTTCTGGGAACTCGAAGGCATCGAATCCACAGCGTGACAAATACTCGACTTGATCGAGTAGAACGTGACCCCGCACTTTGAGGATACCGTTGTAGCCACGCTCTCTGAGCTCCCGTGCAGTCGAGAAACCTCGACCATCTGTGAAAACAGGAAAATGCACCTCGATCAGTTCGAGATGGCCTAAATAGGGAAACAGATCAGAGAACTCTTCGCCCGCATGAATGGCAACTGCAGCAGCGGGTGAGGGGAGACCCAGCACCCACTCTTGGATAGTCAGTACTTGTGCTTCGGTTTGTGTCTTGGTGTCAACGGCCCAGAACCTGTCTGCATTCGATGGCTGAGGGAGACTCGTGGGAACGCTAGTGAGCAGATGCATATACCGCCTCCTTGAAGGTCTCGATACCGATACGGTCATAGGTGTCAATGAAGGTTTCGGGTTCAATTCGATGTGTGACATAGGTGTTGAGTATTGTCTCTACAACATCGGCAATCGCTTCCTGACTGAATGATGGTCCCAGGATTTTACCAATCGCGGCCTCTTTGCCCTGCCGTCCTCCTAATGCGATTTGATAGAACTCCCGTCCTTTCTTATCAACTCCGAGGATTCCAATGTGTCCCACATGATGGTGCCCACATGCGTTCATACACCCGCTGATATTGAGCTCTATAGGACCCAGATCACACACGTAATCCAGGTCGTCGAAACGATCTTGTATAGCATTGGCAATGGGTATTGATTTGGCGTTGGCGAGCGAGCAAAAGTCACCACCAGGACAGCAAATCATGTCATGTAAAGTGCCTGCTGTCGGAGCTGCGAGCTGATACTCTTGAAGCCGGTGCCATAGCGCTGCGAGCTCATCTTCTTGCACGTCGGCAAGCACAATATTTTGCTGGTGAGTGGTCCTGACCTCGCCAAAGCTAAACTGATCGGCGAGCAGGGCTAGAGCGTCTAGCTGCTGGTGAGTGACGTCGCCCGGCGCTTGTCCTGCCGATTTCAGAGCCACAGTCACGATGCGATAACCAGGACGACGATGCTCCGCGGTATTATTCGTTACCCAACGGGCAAATAGCCGATTGCGGGCCATCGCAGCAGGCAAACTCTCTGAATCTATGCGTTGCGGATCAAGATAGTTAGGTTCACTAAAAAACTGTGATACACGCTCGATCTCGGCTGCGGTGATGTCGGTTGGACTTTGTTGAGTTACGGCCCACTGCGCCTCGACTTTATCCGCGAATGCGCTGATACCCATCGCTTTCACTAGGATCTTAATTCGAGCCTTGTACTTGTTATCACGACGCCCAAACTGGTTGTAGACTCGGAGAGTAGCCTCTAAGTAACTGATAAGCTGCTGGATGGGTAATCGCTCTTTTAATAAGCTACCGATCATTGGCGTTCGACCCAGACCACCGCCAACATAAACCGATGCAGTGACGCCGTGGCTTGAATCAGTGTCAAGTTCGATGCCAATATCGTGTGCCAATATCACCGCCCGATCCGTTTGATTCGCCGAAACAGCGATCTTGAACTTACGAGGTAGGAAAGCAAACTCAGGATGAAGAGTGCTCCACTGGCGAAGAATTTCGCAGTATGGCCTTGGATCAAGTGATTCCCCTTTAGCCACTCCCGCGAACTGATCGGTTGTGATGTTGCGGATGCAATTGCCACTCGTTTGAATTGCGTGCATTTCAACTTTAGCAAGCTCGGCCAAAATATCGGGGACCCGCTCGAGTTCGGGCCAATTAATCTGTAGATTTTGTCGTGTGCTCACATGCGCATAGCCGCGATCGAAGTCACGTGTAATAGCGGCCAGAGATCTTAATTGTCTCGAGCTGAGCATGCCATAAGGCACAGCAATCCGAAGCATTGGCGCGTAGCGCTGGATATAAAGCCCATTCTGCAGGCGCAGGGGCTGATATTCTTGATCGCTGAGTTGCCCTGCTAAGAAGCGCGCAGTTTGATCCCTAAAGTCTGAGACGCGCTGATCTACGATGGCTTG